>LULL01000031.1_pt1 | contig 57939 bp, 52 predicted proteins | sample 728161 | NCBI WGS metagenome assembly LULL01 (sample SAMN03860290, study PRJNA289734) | marine metagenome | biome: seawater column; feature: ocean; material: water; isolation source: Red Sea water column Station 149 - depth 500m | place: Saudi Arabia: Red Sea | collected 2011-10-15 | depth 500 m
ATTGATAGCCTATCATTAGACTATACCCCAAAGATAATTTGATAATTATATTTAGCAAACTATCATTTAAGTTATTTACTTAGTTAAATGATAGTTTTATCATAGATCATATTAAATGATAGCTATATGATAAAGGCTAGTGATATGACAATTCGTATTTATGTGAGAGCCAGCACCAAAGATCAAGATGCAGAACGAGCATTGAGCGATCTAGTTTTATTCAGCCAAAGTTATGGTGATCAATACAGCACATACATAGAAAACTATTCAGGTACGAAGCTAGAACGCCCAGCATTAAACCAATTACTTACAGAGGCAAATAAGGGCGACATTCTTTTAGTTGAAAGTGTGGATAGACTTAGCCGACTATCACAGGATGATTTTGCAATTCTAAAAGATAAGATCAAGGCTAAAGGCTTGCGTTTAATCGTTGCTGATCTACCGACCACACATACAACTAATGAAGGTATGACAGGTGAGATATTGAATGTCATCAATGCAATGCTCATTGATCTATTGGCAACAATGGCGAAGCTAGACAATGACAAACGCAAGGAAAGAATCAAGCAGGGCTTGGCACGTTCGGGATATGTGCCTACTGGAAAGAAAGCCAATACAGCTAAACATGAGCGCATTAAACAATTATTGAGCAAAGGCGACATGACTAAAGAAGAAATTGCAAAGGCTGTAAGTGTAGGAATTGCAACAGTTTACCGAGTAGCTAAGGAATAAATAATAAGGATACGATTAAGGATATAATCTTACTTATATGAATATAATTTATTTATATCAGTATCTTATTGATATAACCGAGTCTGACCCTCGGACCAAGATTCAAAGACCCCAAGCTGGTATTAAAGGCTTGGGGTTTTTTAATATTTATAACCTGTAAATTAAATATATTTCTCAATAAGAATCTATAGTTCAACAAAAAAGGGGGAGAAGTGTTAGATTTAATAATAAAAGCATTGCCAATTTTTTTAGCTATAGTGCCGCTATTTGTTTGGTTAGATAAAGCAAAAAGATTTACTCATCGAAGAAAATTTTATTTAGAGAGGCTAACAGCTGTAACTGAATATATCGAAAATTATTATGGAAAAGATAAAGAAAAGATCGAAAAAGATTGTGCCGCACAGGCATTAGTATGTTCTGAAAAGGTGAGTTATCTTGAAGTAGATTATGTAATTAAAGAATATCCCCAAAGATTTTTCATCATGATCAAGAAGTTGGTCACTGCCCGTCATATGGTAGATACAACTTTGGATGATGGAAAAATAGCTTTAACGGCAAAATCTTCAAAACAGAGTTATAAAAAGAAAAGATGGGTTTTGGTTGGATGCTATTTTTCATCCATGATAATTATTGAGTCGAATAATTTATTGGTTTTTTTAATGAATAAATTAGGGTTGGTAACATTGCAAGTTGATGCTTGGGTACTTTTAGCTGGGACTATAGTCTCGTTAGTTATTGGAATATTTGTGGCTTTAATTTCTGGATTACTATTTTTGAGTGTAGATGCATTGATTGAGATTTATGATGATTTAAAAGTACAGCATGTACCTAGAGATTAGCTTATCTGTTGGGATTTTATCTAAGTTAAAATTTAATGAAATTTCACGTTTTGTTGCGAATTGATTGATTCTACAATTGCGTTTTTTGTTAAAGTTTGTTAATACTAAGTGATAGTTTTCTCATTTTTTTTAAATAAAACGTAAGTAATGGTATAACGATAATATTCGAGAGGCGTGCATGGCTATTCAATTATTAGAATTACAGCAAGCCGAAAAGCTAAGTGCTTGTAAACTATCTCTTTCTATGGGTCTTAACTCAGACCAAAACACGCTTGAACAATTCTTACAATTTAACCGCAAGTTGATGCAGACTGGCACAGCTTTACTTGCCTTTCACCAAGAACCTTATTTATGGCATCGCTGTTCAGAAAAATTAAAAGCAATTGATACCGCAAAAATCACAAAAAGTTTAAATACGTTATTTGTCAACGATGATCTGATTGACCATTCACATTCACAATATCCAACATTGATTGGTTTTCTCAATGCGTTGAAATGCAAGGCAGAATCAGCTATCGCAGTACATTTGCGACATTCCGACCAAACATCTTTAGGTTATCTCATTCTACTCGATACAAAAGTATTGGAATTTACTGAAACGCAAAAACAACTTCTTCAAGAACATTGCAAAAACTTTATGCAACAGCTCGAGTTAAAACTGAATCATGATGAATTAAAAGAATTATATGAACAAGAATCTGCATTAAATTTTAGTAAAACTAAGTTTTTCTCGATCATTTCCCATGACTTACGTGCACCATTTCATGGTCTCTTGGGCTTCTCTGAAATTTTAGCCAAAGAACGCGAAACTTTGGATGAGTCTAGTATTCAAAATATTGCTGACTACCTCTATGACACATCACAGTCCACTTACAACTTATTGGAAAGTTTGTTGAATTGGGCGATGGCCGAAGGCGGGCGTTTTGTTTATCACCCAATTAATTTTAAATTACGACAGATCACAGATATTGTGACGGATATTTTAAAAACCTTAGCTTTGAAGAAAAATATTCAACTGATTAATCAAGTAGATGAAAACCTAAAAATCTATGCTGATATGAATATGATCACTTCTTTGATTCAAAATCTTGTGTCAAATGCGTTGAAATTTACGGATATTGATGGTTCTGGAAAAGTTTACATCCAAGCCCAAAATAAAGGTGAAATGGTCGAGATTAGCGTAAAAGATTCTGGTTTGGGCATGACCGATGAGCAAATACAAAATCTATTTCAACCACGTATCACCATGAGTTTCAAAGGTACGGCTGGCGAGAAAGGTGCCGGTTTAGGTTTGTCTTTGTGTAAGCGTTTTGTTGAACTCAACCATGGTGAGATTGATGTGGTTTCTAAGGATGGCGAAGGGACAACATTTAAAGTGACATTGCCTGCTGAGCGTGAACACGTTGATTTATGTACAGATCAACATAAAAGTAAAGCAAAATTAGCCTAAAGAGATTTTAAACATAAGCTTGTAACTGGTATAACTAAACACGATGAGATGACATCGGTCGAGCCTTTTTATATGAATGCGGAACATCTACAAAAAACCTTAGTTGCAAGTCAGTATGCAGAACAAGTTTTAAACCTATACCAGTCACAACTAGAACAAGATTATTCAGAAGATCAATTTCTTTGCTCGTTGTCTACACAAAGCATCCATCAAAAAGTCCAAGAAACTGTTGCAGAGATCAATGATGAACAGGTATGGATGAAAGCGCTACGTATCCTAAGAGCGCGTTTGATGTTTCGTTGGATTTGGCAGGATGCTAACCAGCTTACCGATGTGGTGACCTTAACCCGTGAATTATCTGATTTTGCCGATGCGAGCATTTGTGCCGCAAAAGCATTTGCACGTATCCCACTTGTTGCCAAGCATGGAGAACCAATCAGTTATGAGGGGCAAGTTCAAGACCTGATTGTTATCGGGATGGGGAAATTAGGTGCACAAGAACTTAATCTTTCAAGTGATATTGATCTCATTTTTGCCTTCGATGAACAAGGTGAGACCAATGGTCGAAAATGCATAGATGTACAACAGTTCTGTATTTTATGGGGGCAGAAACTGATCTATTTACTCGACCATATTACCGCAGATGGTTTTGTATTCCGTGTAGATATGCGCTTGCGTCCTTGGGGCGATGGTTCTGCGCTCGCGATTAGCTATATGGGTTTAGAAAAATATTTGAGCCAGCACGGACGTGAATGGGAACGCTATGCTTGGATCAAGGCAAGGGTTATCACTGGCGGTAAAGCAGGTGCTGACTTGATGGAAATGGCACGTCCGTTTGTGTTTCGCCGTTATGTAGATTATTCAGCATTTGCTGCGATGCGTGAAATGAAAGCCATGATCGAACGTGAGGTCATGCGTCGTAATATTGAGGATGATATTAAACTCGGTGCAGGCGGCATTCGCGAAATTGAGTTTATTGTACAGGTCTTCCAATTGATTTACGGTGGTTCAAAACGTGAATTACAAGATCGTCAATGTTTAGTGAATTTGCATCATTTAGGTGAAGCGGAACTTTTAGACCAACAATCCGTTGATGATTTGGAAGACGCTTATCTTTTTTTAAGACGTGTTGAGCATGCAATTCAAGCCTTGAATGATCAGCAAACACAATCATTACCAACTGAGCCAGAGTTAAGGCAGCGCATGTTGTATACGCTTGGTTTTCAGGATTGGACTGCTTTCATTAATGTGTTGAATCAGAAGCGAGACAAAGTCAAAGTACAGTTTAAGCAATTAATTCAAGAAAAAGAATTTTCAGAACCGATTGATGATTTTGTAAAACTTGAACAGAAATTAGATGCTGTACTAGATGACGATGCAAAGAATCTCATTCAAAACTTTTGGCATGGACAAGCATTAAGGAAAATTCCTGCTAGTGCTTTAGAACGATTGAAAAAGTTTTGGCCGCATTTGATTGAAGCGATTTTACAGTCAGATCAACCGCAAATGGCGCTGTTAAGATTGATGCCATTAGTTGAATCCGTGCTGCGTCGAACGGTATATCTGGTCATGCTGATGGAAAGCCGAGGTGCTTTACAGCGTCTAGTGAAAATGGCAACAGTAAGTCCTTGGATTTGTGAGGAATTAGCGCAATATCCTGTATTGCTGGATGAGTTTTTATCGATGGATTTCGGATTACCTCAACGGCAGGATTTAGAAGATTCTTTACGTCAGCAATTACTTCGCATTGAGATTGATCAAGTCGAAGATCAGATGCGTGTACTCCGCTTATTTAAGAAGAGTAATGTGCTGACCGTCGCGGCGAGCGATGTACTTGCAGAAAGTCCATTAATGAAGGTATCCGATGCACTAACAGATATTGCTGAAGTCAGTGTGCAGGCGACTTTAAATTTAGCCTATGAATCAGTCGCACAGCGACATGGCTATCCTGTGAGTACGACAGGAGCGCGCTGTAGCTTGGATGCAAAAGGTTTTGCTGTGATTGGTTATGGCAAGCTCGGTGGAATCGAACTGGGCTATGGCTCAGATTTGGATTTAGTCTTCATTCATGCTTTTGAAGAACAAGCTGAAACGGATGGTCGAAAGAGCATCAGTAGTGCTGAGTTTGCGATCCGTGTTGCACAGAAATTTATGTCACTCATGACAACCCAAACCTTAGATGGTCGTGTGTACGAAATTGATACACGTTTAAGACCGTCAGGAGAGGCGGGAATGTTGGTGACCAGTCTAAAAGCATATGAGCAGTATCAACAAAAAAGTGCTTGGTTATGGGAGCATCAAGCCCTTGTCCGAGCGCGCTCAATCGCAGGTGAGGCAACGCTTTGCCAGCAGTTTGAAGAAGTTCGTTGTCAGATCCTGACACAAGTCCGTGATGAAAATGAAGTTCGTGAAGAAGTGTTAAAAATGCGCCAGAAAATGAAAGATCATTTGGGTTCATCTTCTGAACAAAAAAAACATGGGATTTTTCATTTAAAACAGGACTCAGGTGGTATCGTTGACATTGAATTTATGGCACAGTATGCAGTGCTTGCATGGAGTGGGACGAATCCTGATCTCGCCCATTTTTCCGACAATGTAAGAATTTTAGAAGATGCTGCTCAAGCAGGCTGCTTATCAAGTGAAGATGCCTCAGCATTGATACATGCTTATCTCCGTGAACGAGCTGAGAGCCACCGTTTAGCACTTGCAAATCAATCCATGCAAGTTAATGCTGCGGACTGGCACGATACCCGCGAGATCGTTTGCAAGTTATGGCAAAGGTTAATTGATCCAAGCGCAACAATTGCATTGGATAGTGAATGATTGTGTAGTAAAAGTTTGGAGTATGCGCCGTGAATTTGGCTGATCGTGATGGTTTTATTTGGCAAGATGGAAAAATGGTTGATTGGCGTGATGCAAAAATTCACGTCTTAACACATACTCTGCATTACAGTATGGGTGTTTTTGAAGGCGTCCGTGCTTATGAAACCCCAAATGGAACAGCAATCTTCCGCTTACAAGATCATACTAAGCGCTTATTAAATTCTGCAAAAATTTATCAAATGAATGTTCCATTTGATCAAGCGACTTTAGAACAAGCACAAATTGATGTCGTGCGTGAAAATAAGTTAGCTTCTTGCTACCTACGTCCTTTGATTTGGATTGGTTCTGAAAAATTAGGTATCGCTGCAACTGAAAATACTGTTCATGCTGCTGTTGCTGCATGGGGCTGGGGTGCTTACCTTGGTGAAGAAGCGATGGCTCGTGGCATTCGCGTTAAAACATCTTCGTTTACGCACCACCACCCGAACGTGACGATGTGTAAAGCAAAAGCATGTGGTAACTATACAGTCTCGATCTTGGCTCACCAAGAAGTTGCTCGTGCGGGTTATGATGAAGCGATGTTGCTTGATCCACAAGGTTTTGTCTGCCAAGGTGCTGGTGAAAACGTATTCTTGATCAAAGATGGCGTATTACATACTCCAGATTTGGCAGGCGGTGCACTTGAGGGGATTACCCGCCAAACCGTAATTACGATTGCCAAAGATCTTGGTTATGAAGTCGTTGAGCGTCGTATTACGCGTGACGAATTCTATATTGCTGATGAAGCATTCTTTACAGGTACGGCTGCTGAAGTTACGCCTATCCGTGAATATGATGACCGTGAAATTGGTTGCGGTTCTCGTGGTCCGATTACAACAGTAATTCAAAAAACATTCTTTGATGCTGTTCAAGGTCGTAATGATAAATATGCAGATTGGTTGACTTATATCAAATAAGTGACTTAAATCTTAAAAAAAGCGAAGCCTAGGCTTCGCTTTTTTATTGCTGGTTTGTCAAAAGATTGCAATTAAACCATCATCAATCTTTCATTTTAGTTGATTACGGTGTCTCTAAGTCGAATAAAAAATAGAGATCGAATGAAAATTACTGTCGTTGGTGCGGGTTATGTAGGTCTATCGAATGCCTTATTATTTTCCAAACAACATGATGTGATTGTACTAGATATAGATAAAACTCGGGTAAAGAGCATTAACCAAAAAGTGTCACCTATCAGTGATACATGTATTCAAAACTACTTAACTGAAGCCAGTATTGAGGCTACATGTGATAAAGAATTTGCTTATCAAAACGCAAAACTCATTATCATCGCAACACCCACCAACTATAATCCTGAAACCAATTATTTTGATACCTCTAGTATTGAAGCGGTCATTGATGATATTCAAAAAGTAAATCCAAAGGCGTTGATGATTGTCAAATCGACGGTGCCCGTTGGTTATACCAAAGAGATTTCTAAAAAGTTAAAGCTTAAAAACCTCATTTTCTCCCCAGAATTTTTAAGGGAAGGGCAAGCCCTACAAGACAACTTATATCCTTCTCGAATTATTGTTGGTGAAAAGTCAAAACGCGCTGAAAAGATTGCCAAGTTATATTTGAAAGCGACGGTAGAAAAGAACGCCGTGTTATTGTGTGTGGATTCTACCGAAGCTGAGGCAATTAAGCTTTTCTCCAATACTTATTTGGCCATGCGTGTCGCTTTCTTTAATGAGCTTGATACCTACTGTATGAAAAACAAATTAAGTGCCTTGGATATTACGACTGGGGTTGGTTTAGATCCTCGGATTGGTGATCATTACAATAATCCATCCTTTGGTTATGGTGGCTATTGCTTGCCTAAAGATACTAAGCAGTTGTTGGCGAATTATCACGATACACCTCAGGAGTTAATCTCCGCGATCATTCGCTCAAATCAGACCCGTAAACAGGCGATTATTGCGGATATTTTAAGTCGAAAAGTCTCTTGCGTTGGAATCTATCGACTGACGATGAAAGCTGATTCTGATAATTTTAGAGAGTCTGCTGTGCATGATGTACTACAAGGTTTAGCCGATGAAGAAATCCGCGTTGTGATTTATGAGCCAACCTTGGATGTAAAAGAGTATCTAGGTCATCCTGTTATTTCGAGCTTACAAAAATTTAAAGCGATGTCAGATTTGATTATCGTAAATCGAATGGTACCGATGTTCAGTGATGTGATGGAAAAAATTTATACCAGAGATTTATTTGGCATTAATTAAGCTTTCTCAATTTTGATTAAGTTTTTATTTGTATAGTCTGTTGGTGAAATACCGACAGACTATAAGGGTTTGACGAATTAATAATAAAAAATAATATAAGGTCTATGCTAAGATAGCCTCACATTCAGTGCATATTATTTTTTCGCTTTGGCTACCAAATGCTTGAGCAAAATAATATCTAAGGCATTAAGGTTAGCAGATGGTAGACATTCAACAAAATTCGGCAACTCATGAAGACAATGTTATTTTGTGCATGAAATGGGGAACCAAGTATGGCGCAGAATATGTCAATCGTTTATACAACATGGTTAAACGTCATCTTACTTTGCCTTTTAAAATGGTTTGTCTAACAGACCGCACTGAAGGAATTGATCCTAATATCCAATGTTTTCCGATTCCATCACTTGATCTGCCTGAGGGTAGCCCTGAGCGTGGTTGGAATAAACTTTCAACTTTTGAACCTGATCTTTATGGCTTAAAAGGTAATGCGCTTTTTCTAGACTTGGATGTGGTGATTGTCGATAACATCGATTGTTTCTTCCAAGAAAAAGGTGAGTTTTTGGTGATTCATGACTGGAAAAGACCTTGGCGTATTACAGGAAATAGTTCAGTTTACCGTTTTAAACTAGGTGCTTTTCCTGAAATTCTGCCGTATTTCCGTGAACACTTTGATGAGGTTCGACAAAAATTCCGTAATGAACAAGAGTACCTCTCTTGGTTTGTACATAAAGAAGGTAAGCTGAGTTATTGGAACAAAGACTGGTGTAAAAGTTATAAATATCACTGCTTACAAAAGATTCCATTGGCTTATTTTAAACCACCTGTAAAACCTCAAAATGCTAAAATTATTATTTTCCATGGTGAAATTAATCCGCCTGATGCTGTCAGTGGTGGCGGGGGTAAGTGGTATCGCTATGTACTGCCATCGGACTGGATTAAAGATGCTTGGCAATAAGCCTTAATCATAATGGAAAAGGTCGAGTTTGATTTATGAAAGATAGCGTGCAAGCGATTGATATTGTTATTGCTTGGGTTGATGGTAATGACAGCAATTTAAAAAACAAACGCCGAAAGTTCATGAATCAAGCCGAGCCTTCTAATGCTTTAGAAGATACTCGCTTTGCCAGTAATGATGAAATTTATTTTTGCATTGCTTCAATTCTAAAGTTTGTTCCCTATAGCGGAACAATTTATGTGGTCACTGATCAACAGCAACCGAAATGGTTGGATCAGTTTGAACAGCAAGGGCTTTGTAAAGCTGGAAAGATTAAGATTATTGATCATCGTGAAGTGTTTAATGGTTATGAGTCAGCTTTGCCGACGTTTAACTCATTAAGTATCGAAAGTATGTTGTGGAATATTCCTGATATTTCTGATTACTTTATTTATCTCAATGATGATTTCTTTTTTAATCAAGCGTCACGTCAGCAAGACTTTTTAGTTGATGGTCAGATGGTTATTTACGGTCATTGGCAGAGTAATTTCGTAAAAAAAGTTAAATATCTACTGCGAAAATTTGTACAAAATAAGTTTGGGAAAATTGCCCAGCCTAAATACTCTATGGCTCAAATGCTCAGTGCAGACTGTGTTGGACTCAGACGTTATTATGAAATTCATCATCGTCCGCATATTTTAAGTAAAGCGCTTTTAGCGAATTATTTCGGACAACATCCATTATTCTTACAGCAGCAAATTCGCTTTAAATTTAGAAATATTGATCAAATTCTACCTGTAGGACTATCTAATCATTTGGCTATACAAAATAATCAAGCGATCTTGAAAGATGATGTTGAGATTGCCTATTTGAAAGATGGGCGAGACTTAGAGCCTTTTATTCAAGCTTTATCTAACGAACATATTAAATTTGGTTGTATTCAAAGTTTAGATCAATTAGAACAGCGTGATGAGCTGCGTATTCGTCATGCACTTGTTGATAAATTTAGAGAAGTTTTGCCTAGTCAAATCCAACCGACTATTGCAGGATAAGCGAAGGAAAATTAAATGAAAGTCGTTACTTATCTTATAAATCTAGACGGTAGTGATCAACGTTTAGCAAGTGCAACTGAGCAATTGCAACAAGCAAATTGGGAATTTACTCGTTTTCCTGCTTATGATGGACGTGGTAAAGCATTATCCGAGTTTAAAAATTATGATGATGCAAAGGCTCAGGAAATTTTAGGGCGTAGCTTAATTAGTTCAGAGTTGGGTTGTTATCTGAGTCATTATGGCTGTGCTGAAAAATTCTTGCAGACCGATGCAGATTATCTTGTTGTTCTCGAAGATGATATTCAAGTCTTGCCTGATTTTAAACAGAAAGTAGAGACATTATTAAATTACCTTGATGAGCATAAGGCGCTTGATTGGTATGTGGTTAACATTGCAGCTAAAAAGAAAAAACTAGCGAAAGATATTTTACAGCTAGACACATTTAACTTGTGGCATGCTTATTATTTTCCGATCCGTGGGGTAGGTTTGATTTGGTCTAGACGTGGTGCTGAAGAATTTGTACGCTTAGGTAAAACCATGCAAGTTCCAGTCGATATCTTTTTCCAAAGCTGGTTAAGTAAAAATGGTAAAGGCCTAGGCGTGTGGCAGCCATTTGTTCAACCAGCAGGATTAGATAGTGATATTTTAGGTACAGTTGCGACGCAAGGCATTAAACGAAAAGAGCTAGAAAATCGTAGTTTTTCGCATGGACTCAAAAAGCAAAAACGCATGTGGCGAGATCGTTATTATGCTTTTAAACATTTGATGTTTTGAACTGTGATTTAATTGAGTAATAGCCCTTTAATGTGTTTATTTTTAGCTGAGTATTTAAATGAAAATCTTTAAAAAATTGTTTTATTTAGCAAAATTTCATTTGATGTATTCATATAAAATTAGGCATAAAAATAAAAAAATTGATAACTATGCTGGAATGTTAACATTTAACCCCATAGAGGAGAATATTGTTTTACCTAAAAAATTATGGATGTATTGGGAAAATGATATTCCTGACTTTGTTGAAAAATGCATTGGTCGCATGCGCGAGAAGAATCCTGATTATGAGATTTTCGTGCTCAATCCAAATAACGTAAATCAGTATAGCCATATTGATTTTAACCTACTTAAAGATGCAACGGCTCAGCAAAAAGCAGATTTACTTAGATTTGATTTAATGTATCATCACGGTGGAGTTTGGCTAGATGCAAGTATCATTTTATATGATAGTCTTGATTGGATAGCGAAGCTTATGGTTGAAAATAAGAGTGCGAATTTTGCTTATTACCGCCGTAAAAATACTACGAATTTAAGTTTCCCTGTTCTAGAAAATTGGTTATTAGCTAGTGTAGGGCATAATATTTTTTTTAAGCAGTGGTATGAAGAATTGTATTTGGCAATTCAACAAACACCCAAAAAGTACATACAGAACATTAAAGCAACTGAGTCAAATACAAAGGATATTTTTCAGCAGATCAGTAATTTAGAGTATTTAGTAGCATATGTTGCTTGCCAAAAGATCATGAGGACGAATTTCCCAAGTATTAGTTTGATTGATTGTGATGAAAATGCATTCTATTACCAAGTCAAAAACAGGTGGGTAAAAGAAAAAATATTAATTAATATGGCACTTAATTATCCAGCTGATGAATATCCGAAATTGATAAAACTGGCAGGGAAAGAGCGTAACTATTTATGCCAGTTTTATAATAAAGGTATGTATTTCAAAGACTCCCTAATTGATATTTAACCTGTTCTTATAAAGGCTACTCTGAAATAAATTGTTTTAAAGTCACGTATTTCGCTTGTTGCTCAAAATATTGAGCAGAAGCAAGTGAGCCTATGATCGATATATGTCGGCCATCTAGAGAGTATGGGATTTTGTTTGTTGCCATTTGATCTGATTTAAACAGGTCTTGTTGGGTGAGTAATATTGTATTTGGATGTTTACTAACGATCTCGTTAATGATCTTAGTTGCTCGTTTTTGTTCTGTAGCTTTTGGATTATTCATATAACTTTGTAAGCTTAGATCTCGATCTAGCCACATTGCTCTTTTAAATAGTAAGCTGATGTTTTTATTAAAAGCATAAGGTTCAGACATCACGATAACTTTTTTGTTATTCTTATCAGTGATTTGAAGTAAATTAGCAAAGCCTTGCTGCTGATTTTGTTTTACAATGTCAGACCACCGGCCTGCGAAAATCAAAACATCATATTGATCTATATGTTTAGATAAATACTCACGGTTCAACAAACATTGTTGATAGGCTGTGGATTGTTTGTCGCCTGTAAATTCTTTATTCAAACTTGGATAACACCAGTTTGTCGTAATAGCTTGTATATTTAGGTTCAGTTTTTTTCCAATTTGATCCCAAAAAGGACTATTGTGTCCAGCAAAAGAGTCTCCGAATAACAGTGCCGATTTTGCATTTTTTTGTTTTGAGGCAAGAGAGCATTCAAAACCTTGTGGACTTACATGGAGACTGTGATTGTCTTTTATATTATAAAAACACCAGCCATTTTCAACACTGGGCATTTGCATTTTATCTAGATCGGAGGACGTGTTAGATTTTGCTCGGCTTACAAGCCCATTTTTTTCTATATGTTTGTATGTTGGATAAAGTAAGAGTAGGGTGAATGCAAACAAAAAATAAATATATCTTTTATTAAGTTTTTGCAGAGGTTTTCGACTGCTTTCAATGTATTTATAACTTAGCCATCCTAGAAGAAATGATAGTATAAGGGAGATGCTTAAGCTCCAAAAATTCAATTTAATAAAAAAATAATTTAATAAAAAGAATACTGGCCAATGCCATAAATAGATGGAATAAGATGCACTGCCAATGTTCTGGATGATTTTAGTTTGGGTAAAAATAGAATCTTGACGATTAGCTATTAAGATGAAAATTGTTCCAGCCACAGGCAATAAGGCAAAATAACTTGGCCAAGCAGTATTTGGGTTATAAAGCACTAAGCTAAGAAGAATAAAGCTAAAACCGATACCTTCACTGAGTTTTTGTAGAGGGGCTGTGAGGCGTTTATGATCAAAGTAGTAATAAACTAAGCCTCCTGCAATTAATTCCCACATTCGTGTTGTCAGCTTAAAGAAGCCGTACATTGTATCTTTAGCTGTCATCAAAATGGAAAATGATAGGGAAGCAATAAAAATAGCACCCAGTAAAATACCAATATATTTTAATTGCTTATCGAACTTAGAATATATAAAGAGTAAGAGTGGGAATAAAAGATAAAATTGCCACTCAACGGAAAGAGACCAAGTATGAAGTAGAGCTTTATCGTGTGTATCGGCAGCAAAATAGTCTCCAGCTTGGCGATAATAAAGATCATTAGATAAAAAAGTCAGACTATATCTTGCGTCTTTAGCAAAATTTTTAAAGTCTTCGGGAATAAAAATAAACCAGCCAAGTATGGTAAGAAATAGGATAAGGAATAGAAGTGCTGGAAATATCCGTACAATCCTAGCTAGATAAAAATCTGTAAAAGAAAATTGCTGTTTTTTCAATTCTTTAATTATAATTTTTGTCATCAAATAGCCTGAGATGACAAAAAAGATATCAACGCCAAGATAACCAGCTGAAAATCCAAATATTTGGAAGTGGAAAAGTACTACTAAAATTACAGCATAAGCTCTTAATCCATTAATATCATTCCGAAATTTATTGATGCTCATGTCCGTCAAGTAACTTTATAAAAACCTAGTATTGTATGTGCTAATTGTTAAAGAGCTCTTAAGATTTTGTACTGGTTTTTTTAAAAGATTCTATGGCACTTGTTGGTGATAGATTATAAACTTGAACTTGATTCTCTATAAAGAACTTAGCTGCTGCATCAAAAGCTGGAAAAATTAAATGTAGGTATTGGTCTAGCATTGTTGGTTGCTTATTTTCAGGACTTTCATAAAAACGTGGTTGTGTGAAATTGTTCATATCTAAGCCTGCAATAAAAATTTCTTTGAAACCAATTGCATAGGCGACTTGTAGAGCTACATAAGGCACGGTTAAGTAATCAAAAACGGCATTGAAAATATTCGTTGAAAATCCAAATTCATCATATAAGTGAAAATAGGGCTTTTCTAAATCTAATTTCCGTTTTTTACCCATAAAAGGTTCAACAGTTTTATCTTGAAAAATAGTCTCGATAATTTTGATTTCGCACTTAATTTGATTTGGATTGATTTTTTTTAAAATGATATCCAAACAACGAGGAGTTGTGAAAAAGATACAATCACTATCGAGAACTTTTGATATCAGATCGAAACGTTTAGTTGTAAAATTAAAATCAATAACCACGTAGTATTTAAAATGAATGTGGTCTAGTGAAATAGCACCATTCACACCAATATAGTCGTAGTTAGCGTTTGTTAGAAAACTTTGATCTATATTTTTGACAGAAGGCCCAGTCGCAACCAATACGCAGGTATTTTTTTGACTTTTAAAAGGTTTTGTATGATCGGCAATTAATTTTTTATTAAAAAATAATTGCTCTAAATCACCTTCATTATTGCGAACAGCCTTGTAGTATGGCCAATAGCGGCGATTATGTTTATATGCTTTGGAATGGAAAGACTTATAAAGGAACTTGAAAATATTTTGTGTAATACGATTGAAAATCTGTTGCATCGAGTTTACTCAGGTATAAGTTTGCCACCATAGCATGGAGGTTAGACTAAAATTAATCTCTTAATTATATGATATTTTTTTATTATTAGCGCGATTGTGAGACTGCTGATCTGTAATGAATATTTTAACACTACTTCCCCATCGTATATTGTATAAAGGAAGTAGTGTGATTCTAGCTTAAAAAGCATTAATCATCTAAAGAAAATTTCTTTTTCCCTTTAAATAAAGACTTAAGCGATTGAACTGAACGATTGAACCAGTTCGCTTCTGTATCCGGGCGGGTTACTTTATTACCATGATAGTTGATCTGTGTTGCTTTTGAAAAATTACCGAAAGGGGTGATCGTATAGTTCTCAGGGCGATATCCATTTTCAAGAGCTTCTTGGTAGTATTTATCAAATAATGCGACTAGGTCTTCACGTGGGTGTGGCATGATCTTCCCATCAAACCAATGCTTTTGCCCAGATGCTTCAAGGCGAGGTAAAGCATATTTATGACTAAACTGTGTTCCCATATCAGAGTAATGCAAAATTTTAATTTGCTCAATCGGGAGACTTTCACCATCAATATTGTTGTATGAATCTTGATAGGGTTGAACAAGTTCAGGCTTTTCTTTAATGAGCTGCATCATTTTTTTATGCCCATCAGGATCTGCTTGTAGTTCTTTTAATGCGGGTAAATGTTGTTTAGCTTTTTCACAGTCCCATACACAGGTGCATAAACGAGCAGTACTCTTCCCTCCCTTTGCAATCACGATCGCATCTTCACTCAATGAATGTGACCATAGTTCAGCAATGTCACATAAAACAACGACATCAGCATCCATATAGATGGCACGACCTTGAAAGTTGCATGATTCAGGGATTGCCCAACGAAAACCTGAGAATGGTGTTGCCCATTTTTCTGTATGCCAACCTTCTTGAGTTTCTTGATTGCTGTACCATGGGCTTTTAGGGTTATGGCTTAATTGCATCCAAATAATTTCAACAGGGTGTTGGGTGTGTTTTCGAATGCTGTAATCTAAAACCATCATTTGTTCTAAATCACAGTTGTTGGGATCACAACCCACAAATACTTTAATAACTTCATTGTTCATATCTGCAATCACTTCATTATTCATAAAATCAATGCAGCAAGTAGAAGGTAAAATCTAAAAGAACTGCATGATAAATTAAAAAACTAATATTGTAAGTCTATCTGTTCAACATGACTAGCATTGATGTGTATTGATGAACAAATCAACACAGGATTTCGATATTGGTACAAATGTGTTTTACTTTGTTGTTGTATTTACAAGATAGAATATGAATAATACTTAGATTTTAATATCTTAATGCATTGTGGTACGTTGTTGTTAGTGAAGATTATACTATGAAGAATTATGTGATCAGCCTTACTTATGCCGATCAGCGTCGCGATCATATTTTGTCGATTTTTCAGAAACAGGCGATAGATTTTTGTTTCTTTGATGCTGTCACGCCAGCCACGATGGAGCAGATTGCAAATGCTTTAGAAATTGATATAACAAAAACAGATCTTGCTAAAAGCGAAGTGGCATGCTTGTTAAGTCATGCTGCATTATGGCAAAAGGCAATCGATGAAAATTTGAGTCATATCGCAATTTTTGAAGACGATATTCATTTAGGAGAAGAAGCTACTATTTTTTTAACTAAAAGTGATTGGATTCCAAAGGGGTGTTCAATTATCAAGTTGGAAGCTTTTTATCCTAAAGTGGGGGTAGAGTCTTCTTTTAAAAGTTTGCCTTCAAAGCGTAAATTATCTTTATTAGAGACCGTACATATGGGGTGTGGTGGCTATATTCTATCGCAGCAAGCGGCTCGTGATTTACTCAATTTATTAACAACATATGAACAGTTAATTCCCGTTGATCATATTGTTTTTAAAGATTATATGACAAAATTTCCTAATCATATTTTCCAAATGCTACCTGCACTTTGTATTCAAGATCATCTTTTGGGACAGCATGTTAATTTCCCAAGTTTTTTAGAAAAAGATAGGAACATTCGCAAAGGAGAGTATCAATATCAAATTAAGCCTAAGCTTAACTTTCTTCAAAAAATACAACGAGAGGGGCTGAGACTCTCGGCGCAAATAATTAAATTGTTGAAAGAGTTTGTTTTAGTATTGAAAGGAAAAAGGCTCACAAAAGTTAAGTTTAAATAATCACTTTGAAAAGATAGGATTATTTTTTATATAGTTCATCTGAAGCATTTTCGCCCTTAAATCGTTTATATCCCCACATATATTCAGTAGGAAAGCGATTAATCATTTGCTCAACGGTTCTATTTAATGCAGTTGTTGCAACTTCTATATCTCGATCATAAAGTTCAGGATCATTGAGATCATCACAGTAGACATCAAAACCTTCACCATCCTCACGACGGAAACAGCTTAATCCCACCAGACGACATTGAGTTTTTTGCGCCATTTTACTGGCAAGTGTACTGGTCTTAAATAGCGCTTTGACCCCAGAAGCATCAGTAGGCACTAAGGTAGCATTCAGCCGTTGTCGAGCATGTAAAGCAAATGCATTAAAACCACTATCTTTCATTGGTTTATACATGATCGTGGGAGTACCATATTGATTCACCCATGCATTCATCATTTCCCAAGTGCCTAGATGGGGGGTGATGATCAGTGCACCACGAGGGTCGCTAAGAGCATTTGTCAGTACTTCCAAGTGATGCACGGTATGAATCTGTTGGATGCTCCATTCAGGAGGCATTGCCCAACATTTACCTGACTCGATATAACTCAGACACTGTTTAGTCACGCTTTCACGTGCAAGCTGTTCTTTTTTTTCTAGGCTTAATTCTGGATAAGCTAAGCCAAGATTGATTCTGGTCTTGAACAGCATGCTTTTATCAGGATTTTGGTTGATAAAATAAGCTACCACTTTTGCGATACTACGCAAAAATGTTAAAGGTAAAATGCGAAGGAGAGTTACGTAAAAGGACATCGTGCCTAGTCTTGTTTATCTGCGTTGCCTTTGAGAACCATATAAATCAATGCGACAAAAATGAGTAGTGCACCGACAAGACTGCTTACGCAGAAGTATAAGATACGTTGATTGGTGCCCATATTGAAAAGTTCATTTGCTAAGATATAGCGCATGAAAAACCACTGTGCCAAAGAAAACACAATAAGCACAATTGCGTGTCGACGCACATCAGAACGCATCGCCATAGGACCGACCTCTCAATAAAAAGCAGCTTATTATGCCATTAGCAAGCATGTTCGCAAAGTAAAACCATGTAATATAAAAAAACCCTGCATAGCGCAGGGTTTTATACAAACTGAGAAAATTATTTTTCTTCAGCTTTTGGTTTTTCACGTAAACGAATACCTAAGTCACGCAATTGATTTGCTTCAACTGGAGCTGGGGCTTGAGTCAATGGACATTCAGCTGTCTTAGTTTTCGGGAATGCAATCACATCACGAATAGACGATGCACCTGTCATGAGCATGATCAAACGGTCAAGACCGAATGCCAAACCACCGTGTGGAGGCGCACCATAACGCAATGCGTTCAATAAGAAACTGAATTTCTCTTCTGCTTCTTCTTCGCCGATACCTAAAGCTTCAAAAATCGCTTTTTGCATTTCTAAAGTATAAATACGCAGTGAACCACCACCGATTTCAGTACCGTTAAGTACCATGTCGTAGGCTACAGAAAGTGCTTCACCTGGATTGTTCTTAACTTCTTCAACACTTGATTTTGGTAGTGTGAATGGATGGTGAACAGATGTCCATTTGCCATCATCAGTTTCTTCGAACATTGGGAAGTCGACCACCCAAAGAGGAGCCCATTCACAAGTTGAAAGATTCAAGTCATGACCGATTTTCACACGAAGTGCGCCCATCGCATCGTTTACAACTTTTGCTTTGTCAGCACCGAAGAATACGATGTCGCCATTTTCAGCACCAACACGTTTTAATAGATCAAGCACGATTGGCTCAATAAATTTAACGATTGGAGATTGAAGACCTTCGATACCTTTTTCAAGTTCGTTGACTTTGATGTAGGCCAAGCCTTTCGCACCATAGATACCAACGAATTTAGTGTATTCGTCGATTGCACTACGTGGAAGTGAACCTGCGCCCGGTACACGTAAAGCAACGATACGGCCTTTAGGATCTTTTGCAGGACCCGCGAATACTTTGAATTCAACGTCTTGCATCAAATCTGCAACGTCAATTAATTTCAATGGAATACGCATATCTGGTTTGTCAGATGCATAGTCACGCATTGCGTCTGCATATGTCATACGTTCAAATTTATCGAATTTTACATTCAATAATTCATTGAACATTTTAACCGTTAAGCCTTCCATTAAATCCATGATGTCATCGTCACTCATGAACGATGTTTCAACGTCGATTTGGGTAAATTCAGGCTGACGATCCGCACGTAAATCTTCGTCACGGAAACATTTAGCGATTTGGTAATAACGATCAATACCACCTACCATTAACAATTGTTTGAACAACTGTGGTGATTGTGGAAGCGCATAGAAGCTACCATTTGAAACACGGCTTGGGACTAAGTAGTCACGCGCACCTTCTGGTGTCGCGCGTGTTAAAATTGGTGTTTCAACGTCTAAGAAACCGTGATCTTCGAAATAGTTACGAATAAGATTAGTTACTTTAGAGCGGAAACGTAAACGCTCTAACATTTCAGGACGACGGATGTCCAAGAAACGATATTTCAAACGAATTTCTTCAGAAATATTGGTATTTTCGTCATTCAATGGGAATGGCGGAGTATCAGAAGCTGCAAGAACTTCGATCTCTTTACCTAAAACTTCAATTTGACCACTCACCATGTTGGCATTTTCAGTACCTTCATAACGGCGACGAACGCGACCTGTAATTTTCAAAACAAATTCAGAGCGTGCTTTATCAGCTGTTGCGAATGCTTCTGGGGTATCAGGATCGATAACAACTTGAACTAAGCCATCACGGTCACGCATATCAAGGAAAATCACACCACCGTGGTCACGGCGACGGTGAACCCATCCGCATAAAGTTACTGTTTGATCGATTTGGGCTTCAGTAAGAGAGCCGCAGTAATGAGTGCGCATCATATTGAATTATATATCCAAACTATATTGGCTGTAGAAGGTGAATGCGTAAACAGCGCACCACCAATGAAGGGGAGATTATGCCTTGTTGAACGTATTGTCTCAAGTCTTAATATTTTCCAAACAATACAATGTTGGAAAACTAACCCAAACGGCTTCTACGATCGACAAATAACAACAATAAACAAGCAATACTCATGAGAATAAGTCCAGTTTGAGAGAATTTATTTATAGACCTACCGATATAAAAATAGCGTTCACTGTTCCAACGCTCAGCTGGAATTTGTAGGTGTAAATTCCATACAGCGCAAAACCCCGCGGTTATAGATATGAGTAAACTTAATAGAAAAAATAATCTTAGTTTAATTGGTATGTGAATGTGCTGTTTGTGGCTTTGATAATAGTTAAGGCACATCCATAGCAAGATCGGTAAGGTCAAGAAGGATGAGATAATTTGCAAAATAAAATGTAAAGGATAATTCAGACCCCACAAAGAAAGTTCTTGGGCAAGTGCTGTTTTAAATGCAAATGTACGGAAATCAAGATGGGTAAGCCCATCCCAAATCAAATGCGTCGCTGCACCAATCACAATCGAAACACAGCTCATCAAACTAAAGGCAACAAACTGATCAAAGGAATGAATATTGAGAGAATGCTGTATTGATAAAACACGAAAGATCACAGGACGGTACAGCAGATACCACAATAAACAAAAAAATAATCCAATTGGCAGATTGGGAAATAACAACCCTGACCATTGATGTGTAAGTGCAATCGTTTCAGTTGTAAATAGGCGATATAGATCAGGCGTCATACAACCAATTGCGAGAGCAGCAATGGGGAGCTGACCTTTGCTTAATTTAGATAAAGGTGGTGCTAAAACGGCATGTGAAAGGGTAAATGGCATATCGTTTGAAAACGAGCATTCATAAAATCGTGGAGAAGCAGTGTAGCAAATGTAATTTGCAACTATGTTTTTTATTGCAAAATAAATGAAATGTTATAATATAACAAAAATATCGATAAACTGATTCGAGACATGGTATGTCATTTCCACAGAATATTTTGACCTTATCTATTTTAGCTGTTGTCGCTTTACCGACTTTCGCTGCTGAAAATGAAGAAGTTCAAACTTTAGAAACAATACGAATTAAAGCGCACCCACTAGAGCAAACATCGAAAGATTTTGCAGTTGCAGATACTGTTGTGGATCAAAAGCGCCTTGCTCAAGGTGCTGTTACGATTGGTGAGGCACTTAGTGGTGAGACTGGAATTGCATCCAATCAGTTTGGTGCGGGTTCTAGTCGACCTGTGATTCGTGGTCAAGATGGACCACGCGTAAAAATCTTGCAGAATTCTTCTGAAAATATTGATGTTTCTACTTTATCACCTGACCATGCGGTTACGGTTGATCCAGCACTTGCAAAGCAAGTTGAAGTGATTCGTGGTCCATCGACATTATTGTTTGGTGCAGGCACTGTGGGTGGCTTGGTCAATGTCAATGACAGTAAACTCCCAACACAAATGCCAGAAAAAGGCTATGAAGGTAACGTTGGTTTACGTTACAACACTGGAAGTGATGAAAAATTAGCAACTGCGGGTGTTACTGTTGGTTTAGGTGATCAAGTTGCTTTACGTGTTGAAGGCTTAAAGCGTGAGGCAAATGATTATATTGCCCCAAATTATTTCCATGAAGGTGAAAAAGAGCGTCGTGTCGACAATACCTTTGCCGAAGGGCAAACAGTGAATGTTGGTTTGTCTTGGATTTATGATCGAGGCTTTACAGGCATTTCATATAGCAACCGTCAAGATAAATACGGTCTGCCAGGGCATAGTCATGAGTATGAGAGCTGTCATTTACATGGTCTAAGTCTACATTGTGGAGACCATGATCATGGTGATGAGGATGATCATGACCATGAAGAACATGCACATGATGCAGGGCCTTGGATTGATTTGAAGTCTGAACGATATGATTTCCGTACCGAGCTAGATGATCCATTTGTGGGCTTTAAAAAGTTACGTGCTCAAGCAAGCTATACTGATTATCAACATGATGAAATCGAAGAAGATACCATTGCAACACGCTTTAAAAATAAAGGTTACGATGGGCGTTTAGAGTTAGTACACAATCCAATTGGACCTTGGGAAGGGGTGATAGGTACGCAATATAATCAACAAAAATTAGAATTAACGGGCGAAGAAGCATTCTTAGCTCCGAACACAACAAAAAAATGGAGTGTGTTTGGTTTAGAGCATGCGCAATTTAATGATGTACATATTGAGTTAGCTGCACGAGCAGATCAGCAAAAAATTGATATTGAAGATTCGAATAAAAAGAATTTTGACGGTTCAGCCTTTTCTGTTTCAGGTGCCGCAAATTGGGAGTTCGCACCAGACTATAAATTGTCTTTTGTGGCATCTCATCAAGAACGTTTGCCATTGGCTCAAGAGCTTTATGCAGATGGTGGTCACTTCGCAACCAATACCTATGAATTAGGCAATGATCAACTTGGTAAAGAAAAGTCAAATAATGTGGAGCTTGGATTCCATTTTGACAATGACAAATTTGATTATCATGTTCATGTCTATCATAACTGGTTTGATGATTACATCTATGCACAAACCTTAGATCGTTATAAAGACTTCCGCTTAGTGCAATATACCCAAGATAAAGCGCGTTTCTATGGTGCTGAAGCTGAGGCGAATTATCAAGTTTCTTCAATCTATAAGCTTGGCGTATTTGGTGATTATGTTCGCGGTAAAATTGATAATGAAAATGCTCCTCGTGTCCCAGCTGGTCGTTTAGGTACGAAAGTCAATGCTGATTTTGGTGATGGCTTTAGTGGTTCTGCCGAGTACTATCATGTCTTCCAACAAGATAAGATTGCTGCTTATGAGACAGATACACAAAGCTATAATATGCTTAATCTTGGTGTAGCGTATTCTGGGCAATACAGCAATGCCGGAGATTATCGCGTGTTCCTAAATGCGAACAATCTGTTAGATGATCAAGTTTATCAACATGCTTCGTTCCTCTCGACCATTCCACAAGTGGGACGTAATTTTACCGTCGGTGTTAATTTTAGCTTCTAATTTTTCACTTAAATCTTATTGAAAAATCAAAGTATAAGCTCTAGCCTTAAACCATTAGGCTAGGGCTTTTTTTGTTTATATGCGTATCTTCCAACGAATCCATCGAAAATTAAACTGGTCAGGTCGACGTTACATGGCAGTCATATTGAGTATTTTTGCGATTGGGTACATTGCTTCGGCGATTTATCACACTGTAAAACCACTCCCGAAAGGCTTGGATTTTACGGGGCAACTACGTCATGCCAATGTAAAGTTTTTGGCTGATCAGACTTATATGGATGCACAAGGTCAGCAACAAGTTGATCAACATATATTTAAAGAAGTGTTTCAGTTAATTGATCAAGCACAAACAACTATCGTCTTAGATATGTTTTTGTTCAATCAAGAGGTTGGGGACTCGAAAGTTAAACAATTTCCATTAATGCAAGAGCTGACTGATGCATTGATTGTGAAACGTAAATTAAATCCTGCGATCGAAATTGTGGTCATCACTGATCCAATCAATTCTGTCTATGGTGGGATGACACCTAAGCATTATGCTCAGTTACGTCAAGCGGGTGTTGATGTCATTGAAACGGATTTAAAACCATTACGTGCTTCAAATCCACTTTGGTCAGGTCTTTGGTATATCTGTTGCCAAAACTTGGGGAATAATCCTAAGGGGGGATGGTTAAGCAATCCTTTTGGTAATGAAAAGATTACTTTACGCAGTTATTTAGAATTATTTAACTTCAAGGCAAATCATCGGAAAACGTTGGTTGTGGATACTGCCCAAGGTTGGAAAAGTCTGGTTACTTCTGCTAACCCGCATGATGGTAGTTCTCATCATAGTAATGTGGCTTTAGTTGTTGATGGCGCAACCGCGATTGATGTCCTGCAAACTGAACAAACTGTTGCCAATATGTCGAAAGGCTCAAGTCCTTTTGTGATTATGGGTGGATTAACAGAAGATAAAAGTTTACCTCAAGTTCAAGTCCTGACTGAGAAAGCGATTTATGATGCTGTTTTAAAAATGATTGAGACAGCGAAAAGTAAAGAGCATATCGATATGGCAATGTTCTATTTATCTGAACGTCATATTATTGATGCTTTAAAGCAGGCCCAGCAACGTGGTGTGAACATCCGAGTCCTGCTTGATCCGAATAAAGACGCATTTGGCCGCCAAAAAAATGGTATTCCAAATCGTCAAGTCGCTTCGGAACTCAATGCAGCAGGAATTCCAATTCGCTGGTGTGATACGCATGGCGAACAGTGCCATAGCAAAATGTTGGTCAAATACAATAACCAGCAAGCTGAGCTGATTTTGGGTTCTGCAAACCTCACTGCACGTAACCTGAGAAACTATAATCTTGAAACTGATTTTCGCGTGGTTGGCTCAGTGCAAGCACAAGTATTTAAAGATGCAGGGCAGTATTTTGATGCAGCATGGACAAATGCCAATGGTCGTCAGGTGACGGTTGATTATTCAAAATATGCAGATGAATCGAAAACCAAATACTGGATCTATCGTTTTATGGAATGGTCAGGATTGTCGACCTTCTAAAAGAAAAGAGGCGTTAAGCCTCTTTTTTTATTGTGGATTTGGTGGAATAAGTTCATCCAAATCTTTATCAGCCATCTGATCCAGTTCACTTAAATCAGTTTTGATTTTCCACTGGCTTTCATCTTCAACTGGGGTGGGGAGACGTGCCTCTAACCAGTCACAAACAACATCTGGATTAAATTCAGGATGATTACACTGGATCACCCATGCCAAGAAGTATTTGGCTTCACCATTCATATAAGGTGGTGGAGATACTGGAAAAAATAGTGTCGGTAAACGTTCGTTTGTAGATAAGTAATTCAGCACATGCCCAAGCTCTTGAACTGTTTGCCATGCCAGTGGATGTTCGACATTAATATTGAATTTGAACCACCACGCATGTTGACCATCTGCGCCATGTGCCACAATTCGAGATTCTTGCACACTCGGAACTTTACAGAAAAATTGATAGAGACGATCAAAATTCATTTCAGACACAGACATTGCCTCAAAACCAAAAAAACGATCTTAACATATCTCGATCTCTGATGAAGCCAGTACAGCTAATCCATTGAATAGGGCACTTAATCTGAAAAAATATTATTACAACAGATATGCTGCTTTTTTATTCTAAAATAAAAGGATACTCTGATTTTTAGGGAGATGCAGATGAAACAATCTAAATTTCATATCTATAGTTTGGTTGGTATCTTGAGTTATCTTCCTATTTTAGCCTACGCGAATAATTGGGGAGGCTACACTGGTTCGGAACGACGTTCGTACCCTCAAACACCAACGTATCAGCAACCTGCACAAGATCCGTTTGCATTTTCAAATCAGCGCTATACACCGACTGCACCACCGAAAGGCTATTATTATCAGCCTAATCAAAATAATTATTATCCTTATCCGCATCAACGACCTGGTGTTCGGATTGAATATTATCCAGATACGCAATATGAGCACAGCTATCGTAGAGAGTCTTTTGTTGTTGGTAATGAATTACCGAGCGAGTTTCGTAGTGAGCGATATGTGATTCGGGATTGGGATAGCTATTCTTTGCGTGAACCGCCAAGAGGTCGCCATTGGGTGATGATTGACGGTCGTTATCTTTTGGTGACTGATGATAATTTTAGAATTGAAATTATTCGCTGATTTTTCAGGTAGTTTTCATTATTTAATTGAAAATAGGTTCTCCATATTTTCTTGGATTTTATTACAAAGCTTTGCAATGTCATTAGTTTTATTCATGGTTTCTCCTTGAGTTTCTCTTAATCTGATTTCAGATCAAAACTGAGGATCAAACAATGAAAAAGGCAGTCGTTTTACTCGTATCAACTTTAATGTTAGGTGTTTCAGCATCTGCTATGGCGGATTCAAATCGTTGGGATAATCACCATGATTACAAGCACCGCTATGATCAACGTTATGATCGATACGAGCATCGAGATCAACCACGTTGGTCAAATGGTGATCGTGGTAATCATTATGGTCAACGTATTAATTTTAAACGTGGAGAGCGTTTACCGTCAGAATATCGTAACAAACGTTTTATCGTTTCGAATTACCGTTATCACCGCTTATACACACCACCTCGCGGATATAACTGGATGCAAGTTCAAGGTAAATATGTATTGGTGGATTCGAAATATCGTGTCTATCGCGTTGCATAATAAGCATAATCAAAAGCAGGCATTCAAGCCTGCTTTTTTATTTAGGCCAATTCATCATCTTGAGGTTGCGGTATTTTATTCGTTGGAAGTTGCTGTTCATGCTTTTTACCACGAATCACCGAAGGGTAGTGCCATGAAGCAAAACGAACAACAAGAATTGCCAAAGCCAAAATTAAGATTGATCCTGTAATAATGACCAAGTCCATCGAAGCTTTGTGATTATGCTGAATATCTGCAATTAATAAACGAGTAAGTGCTGTAATTGCAACATAAATCAAGAAACGAACGGGCATATGATTGGTTTTAAAATAAATCCCGACCATTGCACCGAGTTCAAGATAGATAAATAACAATAAGATGTCATCAATCGTTGCGTACTGTTTAATGGTTAGAATCTCGATGACAGTATGAACGGCTGACCATGCAATCATACAGCCAATGATAAACAGCGCGAGATAATGAAAAGCTTCAACGGCATAGTGACCAAAGCGATCCAATAAACGCTCTAAATTTTCAAGTTTTTCTTTCGAGTTCGACATAAAGATTAGGCTACTCAATATAGGTATATGAGTTTGTTATGCAAATTTTATGCTGAATTTGTTGCAGTAATAAAAAACGGCCTAAATCGTTTGATTTAGACCGTTTTCAATTCAGAGCTTAGATTTAAGCTTGATTTGTAAAGTAGTCTTCGCTGAAGTTCATGATGAGGTCAGAACCAGCTTCAACTTTCTTAATGCGGGCTTCTAATTCTGGCAAGATACGAGTAACGAAGTACTGTGCCAATGCAAGTTTGTTTTGATAGAAGTCACCAGATTTGTCTTTCGCAGCAGCAGCAATTTTTGCGAACATATAGCTAAAGCTGAGTAAACCAACTGCATGTAAGTAATCAACAGCAGCTGAGTTCGGGAACTCAATATTTTCAGCAGCTTGCTCAATGATGAATTGAGTAACAGCTTCAACTTCAGTTGCAGCATCTAAAGTTGCATCTTTGATGAAGTTCAAATCAGCATCTAATGTATTTGCAAAATCACGAATTTCAGCGATGTATTCAGCGATGAATGCACCACCATTTTTAATCACTTTACGACCAATTAAGTCTTGTGACTGAACGCCGTTTGTTCCTTCGTAGATTTGCGCAATACGAAGATCACGAATACATTGTTCCATACCCCATTCACGAATATAACCGTGACCACCAAATACCATCTGAGCATCTAAAGTTGCTTGGAATGCTGTATCAGTAAGGTATGCTTTTGCAATTGGTGTTAATAGCGCAACGCGGTCATTGGCTTTCTTCACAGCTTCAGCATCAGTTGAGAATTTAGTGATGTCGAGCTGTTGACCAACATACACCGCAAATGCACGAGATGCTTCATTGTTCGCACGGACATTAAGCAACATACGACGTACATCACCATGGACTAAGATGCTATCTGCTGGTTTATTTGGCGATTGAACACCAGAAGCACTACGACCTTGTAAACGATCAGTCGCATATTGTGCTGCATTTTGATAAGCAAACTCAGAAGCACCAAGACCTTGGATGCCCATTGATAAACGCTCGTAGTTCATCATCACGAACATCGCAGCAAGACCTTCGTTTTCTTTACCAACGAGATAGCCTTTTGCACCGTCAAAGTTCATTACGCAAGTTGCAGATGCTTTTATCCCCATTTTGTGTTCAATTGAACCAGGGCCAACAGGATTGCGCTCACCTAAAGAACCATCTTCATTTACAAGGTACTTAGGTACGATGAATAAAGAAATACCACGAGAACCCGCAGGTGCATCAGGTGTTTTTGCCAATACGAGGTGAATGATATTTTCAGCTAAATCATTGTCGCCACCAGTGATGAAGATTTTAGTACCAGTGATGTTATAAGTACCATCTTCATTACGTTCAGCTTTAGTTTTAATAATACCTAGATCAGTACCCGCATGAGGTTCTGTTAAGCACATCGTACCTGACCATTCGCCAGAGTAGATTTTAGGTAAATAAGTTTCTTTTTGCTCTTGTGAGGCATAGCTATTTAAAGCCATACCAGCACCAACTGAAAGGAGCGGGTAGAGCATGAATGATGGGTTTGTCGCGAATAACATTTCGTCAGAAAGTACCGTCAGCATTTTTGGCATTTCTTGACCGCCCCATTCTGCATCAGCACCTAAGCCGATCCAGCCGCCTTCAGCATATTGACGGAAAGCTTCTTTGAAACCAGCAGGAGTGAATACTTCACCATTTTCCCAACGTGCGCCTTCTTCATCGCCCGTACGGTTTAACGGGTGCGTCACGTTTTGAGCGAATTTCGCCATTTCTTCTAAAATAGCTTCAGCAGTTGCAGCATCTACATGAGCAAGTTTCTCATTAGACTGCCAAAATTGTTCTGCTTTAAATACATCATTTAAGATGAATTTCATGTCTGCTAAAGGAGCATTGTAAATTGGCATAATCGTTCCCTTCTACGCACATGTCATGTGCAAAGTGATCAAATAAAACGAACAAATAAATGAATAGTGTAAATTTAGCATTGATTAAACAAAAAAAGGACGGTCAAAACTGACCAGTCCTTTTTCTGTGATGAACGTTGCATCTCATTCTAAACTATGTTTAGAAAGCGAAGTGTTCCGCATCAAGTTCAAACAATGGCGCTACGCCAGTTGAAAGTACATCTACGTGAGAGCGAACACGTGGCAAGATCTTTTTGAAGTAGAAGCGAGCTGTTGTGATTTTCGCATTGTAGAAGTCAACTTCAGTTGAACCTTCAGCTAATTTTTCTTGAGCAACAAGTGCCATACGAGCCCATAGGTAAGCAAGCGTTACATAACCAGCGAAGTATAAGTAGTCAACCGCAGCTGCACCAACTTCATCAGGGTTTTGCATTGCACGCATACCGATTTGCATCGTGATGTCGCCCCATTCTTTATTTGCGGCAGCCAATGGCGCGATGAACTCTTGCATAGCTGCATTGTCTTTGTTTGCTTCAACAAATTTATGAATGATCTTCGTAAAGTCTTTCAGCATCGCACCTTGAGTTTGCAATACTTTACGACCTAACAAGTCAAGTGCTTGGATTTCAGTTGTACCTTCGTATAAGCAAGCAATACGTGTATCACGTACGATTTGCTCCATACCGTGTTCAGAAATAAAGCCGTGACCACCAAATACTTGAACACCGTGTTTAGCAGATTCAGAACCAGTTTCAGTTAAGAATGCTTTCGCAATTGGTGTTAACAATGACAAGATGTTGTCTGCAAACTTACGCTCTTCTTCAGTTTCGCCTTTTTCAACGATATCTGCATATTGAGCAAGTAAGTAAACTAGTGCACGACCACCTTCGGCAAATGACTTTTGAGTTAAAAGCATGTTGCGAACAGCTGGGTGAACAATAATTGGATCTGCTTCTTTTTCAGGTGCTTTAGGACCAGAAAGTGAACGCATCGCTAAACGGTCTTTTGCATACGCTAATGCGCCTTGGAAAGAACCTTCAGATGCAGCAAGACCTTGTACAGCCGTACCAATACGTGCAGTGTTCATGAATGTGAACATACAGTTCAAGCCACGGTTTTCAGGTCCAATTAAGTAACCTTTTGCTTGATCAAAGTTGATCACGCAAGTTGCATTACCGTGGATACCCATTTTATGTTCGATAGAACCACAACGTACTGAGTTGCGCTCGCCAACAGAACCGTCAGCATTTACATGGAACTTAGGTACGATGAAAAGAGAAATACCTTTAGTGCCTTTAGGCGCACCTGGTAAACGTGCAAGAACGATATGGATGATATTGTCAGCCATGTCATGCTCACCAGCAGAGATAAAGATTTTCTCGCCAGAGATTGCATAACTACCATCAGTATTTGGTTCAGCTTTAGTACGGATAATACCAAGGTCAGAACCAGCGTGAGATTCTGTTAAACACATCGTACCTGTCCAAACACCTGAAACAAGATTTGGAAGATAAGTTGCTTTTTGCTCATCAGAACCGTGATGTTCAAGCGTACGAACAGCACCGTGAGAAAGACCAGGGTACATACCCCATGACCAGTTTGCAGTACCAACCATTTCAGAGATCGTGATCCCTAAAGAGTTCGGTAATGCTTGACCGCCAAACTCTTCATCAGCAGAAAGAGAAGGGAAGCCTAGTTCGATATATTTTTGATACGCTTCTTTGAAACCTGTAGGCGTAGTTACAACACCGTCATTCCAAGTACAACCTTCACGGTCACCCACTTGGTTTAAAGGAGAAAGTTCATTCTCACAGAAATCTGCCGCTGCTTCTAAATATTGATCAACCAATTCACGGCTTACGGTGCCTTGAAATGCAGGAAGTTTTGCGTAATGTGCTTCAGCATTTAATAATTCGTGCAATACGAACTGCATATCACGTAAGGGTGCTTTGTATTGTGGCATAGCGGGTTCCTCAATACTGGTGAAACCAGAGTTAAAATCTTAGTCAATGATAAATGTGCCCAATTGGCACCATTTTGTACCGCTAATCGTGCAACAAGTTATAGTTCGGTACAAGCTTTTGCAGGTCATTTCTTAGTGACTGCGAAGTCAAAGTTTGTGATTTAACCTGTTTAAGCTCCTAGATTGTAGGTGTTTTTTTTCGAATTTACTTAAACAGCTTGTTGAAAATCGTAAGCAGCTGTGTAAATAAAAAAAGGCGCTAAAAAGCGCCAGTGAGGAAGATGAATATTAGGTTGTAGCGTTTGGCTGACGTTTAAATTGCGATTTATCTGGCGTAAAATGAACTTCACATGTACCTTCGATTACACGATTATTCCACTGAACATTCACACGTTCACCAATGCGTTTACCCTGACAAGCCTTTTCGATCTGTGCGCGTTGGGCTTGATGTTCTTGATGCATTTGTTCGCGTTGCTCCAATCGTTGTTCACGTTTTTCTTGCCACTCAGCACGTTGCTCTGGTGTAAGCGGTGCACGTTGCATATTATGGCGGTGATGATCGCGATTCATTGACTGTTCTGCTGGCGTTGTCGATTGACAAGCAGCTAAACCTAGAGCAGAACCGAGTAGAGTGGTCATTAATACAAGTTTTGTCTTATTCATTGTTTTATCCAGCGTGATCAGTTGTGATTCGATGGTTAAAGATTAGATAATAAAGATGAAGAAACAATGGAGAGTTTTTTTCGACCATGTTGGTTACAATCCATAAATAGAACAATATTGAGACTCCGCTTTTGAATGTTCGTCGTGTCCCTATCGCCCTACGCTTATTTTTAACGGTACTGCTGACAACTTTGCTGATCGCAACGATTAGCTTAGGTATCTTGCATTGGACTATGCAAAAGAACTTTGCTCGTTATGTTGCAGATGTGGAAATGCAGAAGCTAGATCGTTTAATTGCCAATTTAGGCAATGTTTACTCTGTTTATCATGACTGGGGCAATGCGATTCAGGCACAGATTTTACAAATTGAAGGAACTGCGGCGGCAGATGACTATGACCGCTTGTCTCAGTGGTGGTTACGCCGACAGTATGATATTGCATTACAACAACGTTATTTTAATGATCATACCTTACTCAGCTTATCTCCAACATTAGCGCAAAACAGTACAGAAATAAAAAGCCGTCAGATTTTTAATGAAGAAGAACTCAGAATTCTCAAGCAAAATTTGCCTTCGGAATATCAACCTTTTGAAGGCTTGCGCTTTCCTTTAAGTCAAAGCCAATTTCGTTTAAAGAAAGATACAAAAGAGAATAACAAACAAACGAGTCAACTCAATCAGAATAATGAACACGGGAAAAAGCAGTTTGTCGCTATTCCTGATCGATTGGGCTTAAGCTCGCGTCTTTCTTTATATGATAATAGACATCAGTTTATCGTGGGGGAGCCTACAACCGATCAAATTTCTTATCGACCTATTATGGTTGGTCAAGAAATTGTGGGCTACTTAGGCTTGAAGCCTGTGCTTGATCAGGAAGATGCATCCAGTATTAATTTCTTTAGTAATCAAAAGCGCTATTTATTGCTTGTGTATGCCTTAACTGTACTTTCAAGTTTGGTTGCGGCTTTGCTGATGGCAACTTATTTCAAAAAGCCGATTCAGCGTCTCCTCAAAGCAACTTTGGAGTTAACTCGAGGTAACTATCAACATCAAGTTGTGATTAAACGAAATGATGAACTCGGTGATTTATCAAATCAATTGAATCATTTAGCTGATATTCTACATCAGCATGAAGAGTCTCGCCGTCAGTGGGTGGCAGATACTTCACATGAGTTAAAAACACCATTGGCAGTGCTGCAAGCTCAGATTGAGGCGATGCAAGATGGGATTCGTAAAGCGACACCTGAGCATTTGGATGCAATGATGCGTCAAGTAAGCAGTTTGAAGAAGTTGACACAAGACCTAGCTGATTTGGCGCAAGCAGATGCTCAACAATTGAAGTGTTATTTCTCAGAAGTTGACCCGTGGGATGTCGTTGTACAAGAGGTTGAAAACTTTAGATCAACCTTTGAACAGCACCAATTAGAGGCTTCTTTATCAGGTGAGGGTGTCAAACTTTCATTAGATAGAGATCGTTTGAAGCAGATTATTGTCAATTTGTTAGGTAACTGTGTTCGTTACACTGAGCAAGGTGGAAAAATACAGATTCACACTCAACAAAATGATCAACAATGGATACTGTATGTTGATGATAGTCCATATGGTCTGAGTGATGAGCAACTGACACGTTTAGGTGAACGTTTCTATCGTGTCGATGATTCTCGTACACGTAGCACAGGCGGTACAGGTTTAGGTTTAGCATTGTCATGTAAATTAGCGCAAGCCTTAGGTGGTTCACTGAGCTTTGATCATTCACCACTGGGTGGATTGCGTTGTGTATTGACTTTTCCAAAAGCAAATTAAATATTGATAGATCCTCTAGTGTTGAGGATGATAAATAGGAAGAACACCATGAAACATATTATGTTGGTTGAAGATGAAGTTGAACTGGCACAGTTGGTTCGTGATTATTTAGAAGCGGCTGGTTTTGAAGTCAGTATGTTTCATGATGGGCAAGATGCGTATACCCAATTTCAGCAACGCAAACCAAGTTTAATGATTCTGGACTTGATGGTGCCTCGTATGGATGGCTTGACCATTTGCCGTAAAGTACGAGAGCAGTCTGATCTACCGATCATTATGGTGACTGCACGTACTGAAGAAATTGATCGTGTTTTAGGTCTAAATATGGGAGCCGATGACTATATCTGTAAACCATTTAGCCCTAAAGAGTTAGTTGCTCGAGTGCAAGCCGTTTTACGCCGTTTAGAGCGTAAAGCTGAGCCTGAGCAAAATGACTTATTCCGTATTGATAAAGCGCAACAACGTATTTGGTATCAACAAAAAGCACTGACATTGACGCCAACAGAATTTCGCATTCTAGAATTGTTCTTAGAGCATTTGGGACAAGTGTATTCGCGTGCACAGTTACTCGACCATATTAATCCTGACAGCTTTGATGTTGCGGATCGCGTGATTGATAGTCATATCAAAAACCTTCGTCGTAAGATCTCTGAAGCGGCAGATACGGGTAACCGTCATGAGTGGATTCAGGCGGTTTATGGTGTGGGTTATCGCTTTGAATATCCTGATGAGTAATCGCATTCTATTTTAAGCAAAATAGTAATCCACATCTAAGCTTAATCCCAAAGCAAACAATTGTTGAATATTGGCTGTGCTAATGAGTCGATGATGTGGATTTTCAACATTTCCTGTTGCATTCATACCCATTGAATATTGAGAATTAAAAAACAGTTGTTGTAAGGTACTTTGATAAGGTTTTAGTTGTTCTAATACATCAGTGATATGTTCATTTAACTGTGCTGTTTCTCTATTTAAACGCGAATTTAGCTTAAGCGATGAGTATTTATGCTTGAGCTGTCGTTTAGTTTCCAGTTTAAGTCCCTGATCGGAACATACTTCAAAATTCAGATTAGGAAATAATAGTTGTAACTCAAATACAGGCAATTTAGACCAAATAGAGAAATAAGCATATTCATAATGTGGATTTGATTCTTTGGTTATTATGTTAGGTTGTGTATAAGGATAATCATGTTCATCGTTTTGATCTAAATATCCATGTAAATGGTATTCAACGTTGAATTCGCTTAGTTCCCTTAATAAATCAATATTTAGATGAAATCCTGCACCTTGGAAATTTACGTCATGCGTGACTAAATGCAAAGTGCGATGAAATGATTCAGGAAGATCTAATACATTGGTGCTATTTTCAAGATAAGTAAACCAATGCTGTATTTGCTCTGCATGATTTAAATTTGGGTCAATATCAAAACGAATACACATCTGCTGAAATTGGTGTGTGCCATCATCGCTGACTTGGTGTTTATTCCAAGCTTCATAGCCCCACATACTATCAAAATGATATTGTTCAGCAATTTCATGTACATTTTGATCGCTATCTTGAGTAATAGTGAAATAAAAATATTCGCTATAGTTTTGTTGTTGTGACATCTTTTATATATCTCATCTTATCCTGTGGATAACCACAGCGTTATCCACAGAAAATGTGGATAGTTTCTTAAAACTTTTGTAGAAATTATCTACTTTTATGTTCTTTGGATAAAAATCGGCAGTTATAGATTTTTAAATATTACATTACTTTACAAATGCTTATGGTAAGTGAAAAGGGCTGTTGAAGACATCTACATACCTTGGAAGTTATCCTCTGCATAAGCCTTATACGGTTTAATAAAGCGGTTCATCCCCAGTAGACAGATATTATTTCTTTAGGATTATGGATGAATGATGATAGGCGTATTGTTCTTAACGAGTTGCCAAATTTCATCCATATCCGAATTTGTAACAGCAATACAGCCTAATGTCCAATCCTTGCGCGGCATATATGAAGCGCTACTTGGAAATGAGGTTGCTTGCTTTGGGACAGTGCCATGAATCATCACATCGCCACCTGCAGATTGATTATGTTGTTTGGCATAAGCCGCATCATTTGCGTTGGGGTAGGAGATATGCAGTGACTTGTAGAATGCACTTTCTGAGTTACGCCAATCAATCGTATACGTTCCTTCAGGTGTTTTACCATCACCTTCAAATTGTTTGTGTCCAATTGGATCAAAGCCTAAGCGAATAGGATAGCTTCGGATAACTTCTTGTTGATGTTTCAGTTGTAATAATCTTTGATCTTTAAACACCTCAATCGTGGTGACTGGTTTGGTTTTGTTTAAGCTTTCTATTTCTTGGGCTGAAAGGGCTTGATGTTTTGATACAAAAGTTGGAATAAACTTTTCATACTTATAAAAAGTAAATCCGCCCAAGATGACAATGATGATAGTTGCAACAAAAAGCCCTAATTTCATATTGATCCTCGTAACTTAGGATGAGCAACTTACAGAAACTTCAGGTATATCACTTGGTAATGGTGCAGTGTCCTGTTCAGTTTCCAACTCTAGTTGTCGAGTATAGGGTTGATTAAGCAACTGGAATAAACGTTCAACCTCACTGAAATCCCCACGTTCGGCTTGTTCAATTGCTTTTTGCGCCATGTGATTACGTAAAATATAATGTGGATTGGCTTGTTGCATGGCTTGGTCTAATGCGACAGTATCTTGATGTTCACGAATCTGTTGATATTGATGAATAAACCCATCAAATTGACGTAAATCTAAGCAATCATCACGAAGTGCTTTATATTCTTGGTTTTGTAAACGAAGAAAGCTCTGAGTGTAGTCGAGTTGTTCTGTTTGCAAGATTCGCAAGAATGAAAAACTGCAATCTAAGCTATCCTTATGAAAATGAGGAAGCCCCATCTTTTGACATAAACCTTGTCCATAATGTTCTAAAAAAATAGCTTCGAACTGTTCTAAACATTTTGCTAAATCAAGTTTGAATTGTTCTTTTTGTTCAGCTTCTGCCAAAGGAATGAGATTGTTTAGCCAAGTCCACAGATTCCAGTGGCCAACACTTGGCTGATTTTGATAGGTATAACGACCTTGGTAATCTGAATGATTGTTGATCCAATTGGGGCGGAAACGTTCCATAAAACCATAAGGGCCAAAATCTAAAGTAGAACCTGTAATATTTAAGTTATCTGTATTCATCACACCATGTGCAAAACCGACCAATTGCCATTTGGCAATCATAATCGCAGTCCGTTCAATTACAGCTTGAGCAAAAGCAAGCACTGGATTTTCAGCTTCTAAACATGTTGGATAATGCCATTCGATGCATTTCTGAGTAAATTCAGCCAATAGCTCAGGTGCATATTGGTTAATCCATTCAAAATGCCCTAAGCGAATATGACAATCTGAAGTACGTAATAGCATGGCACCGAGTTCTAAGGTTTCACGCTGTACGCCTTGGCTTGAAGATGTAAATCCGATAGCATGACTTGATGCAACACCAAGCGCATTGAGTGCATGACTTGCCAGATATTCACGAATCACTGAGCGTAGTACAGCACGCCCATCCCCCATACGCGAGTAGGGAGTAGAACCCGCACCTTTAAGATGAAGATCAATCGTTTGACCTTGCGTATTGAGGATTTGTCCAATCAATAGGCCGCGACCATCGCCCAGTTGTCCTGCCCATTGCCCAAATTGATGTCCTGCATAAACCATCGCTAAAGTTGGAAATTCAGCAAAGGTTTTTTGCCCACTACAAATTTCAACCCAGTTCGCTTTGTCTTCTTCACTCCATTGCAACTCATCCGCCAAAGCTTCATTAAAATGACCTGCTTTTGCACCATGCAAAGGGTTGGGTTGCTGTAGATGATAGAGCTTTGGATTCAGAGCGTTGTAGCGAGGATTGAATTGCATAACTGAAAATATCTTTGGAGGTGACTGTGTTGACTATAACAAATTTTAAGCTGAGCAGCGATGAAGTCAGGAGCTGCAAAGAGGCATCAGTAGGCGTAAAAAAAGGCCTCATTGTGAGACCATTTTTTAACTATTGAGTTTATTCAGAAACAGGTGCTTTTTTGATATTACGCATCAATGTTTCTAAACATTCACGATGATGCGCAAGTCTGTGTTCAAGCAATTGGAAATCCACTTTTAGTTTATGATCCATTTGATGAATTTTCTCAGCGACTGCTGCTTTTTTCGCTTGAATTTCTTGCTCTTTCAACTTCGCCCAATCATTTAATGTATGGGTAAATGCTTCATATTCTTGCGCAATACGTTGTTTCATTTGAACGATATCAGTATTTACATCATGTCCATAAATTGCCAAATCTTGTTCAGCATATTTAAACTTCATCGCAAGTTCAGCTTTTTTAATATTAAAGCTTGGGATACGACGTAAGTTTTTAGCTAGACCGAGCTTAGAGCTCGTCCAAATTAACCATTTTGTTGGGTCATATTGCCACCATTTTACCCCATTACGATAGTCGTATTGGAAAATGTGGTGGTAATTATGATAACCCTCGCCCCAGGTGAGGATGGCGAGAATAAAGTTATCACGCGCCGTATTTTCATCTGTATATGGACGTTTGCCCCACATGTGGCAAAGCGAGTTGATGAAAAAAGTCACATGATGGCTGATGAATAAGCGAACCAAACCACCTAGAAGTAATACGCCCCAGATGTCACCTACAAGCCAACCAATAGGTAATAAAATACCTGCATGGACAGCAATGACGAGTGGTACATAATATTTATCTTGGAACATCACTAACTTGTCATTTAACAAGTCAGGTGCATTTTTATAGTTTGGTTCAGCGGCTGGGTAGTTACGTAACATCCAGCCCATATGCGCGTACCAAAAACCATTATTAATTGAATAAGGATCTTGGTCGACATCATCAACATGACGGTGATGTGTACGGTGACCAGAAGCCCAAAACAGAATGCTGTTTTGAACCGCAAATGTACCTGCGATCATCAATAAAATTTTAAGAGGTAAAGCGGCTTCATAAGCACGATGTGCCCATAAGCGGTGATAGCCTGCAGTGATACCTAAACTGCTTATACCCAGTAAGACGAACATGCTAATCCATGCGCCCATACTGAAGTCATGATGATAGGTATAGATTGGAATAGAAATTAGTGCAACAATTGGTAGAAATACCAAAGCAAAAATTGCAATCCAATTAATAGGTGCTTTCTTGAGTGGGGCGGAATTCATATCCGGCAGCGCTCCTAATATCCTTGTTTGCACAAGATAATAAAACTAAACGAGATAGCAAAACCAATCATGACGATATATTGCTATGTTATCACTGATATTAGCATGCTCGGATTCATTAGCACTAGTATTATTGTACAGTTGTATCGAAAGAACAGTAACAGAATTCATTTGTTAGCTTGATCAATGAATTAAAAGGTGAAATAAATCAATGTCTGAGCAATTTACCGTGAAAAATCCTATTTTCTCCAAGAAGGCATTTTTTAACAAAACTTTCATATTATCTACTGTTGTGATGCTTGCGGCTTGTCAAAGCCAGCCATCAAAAGTGCAAAAAAATACCTTACAGCCCAAACGAGTAACTCAGTTACCGAGTATGCAAGTACGTAAAAGTACTGATGGCGTTCAAGATGTCGATTGGCAAATTACCATGATTCAAAACAAGCGTGCTTTGTTCTTTAATCAATATCCGAGCTTTACGTTGAATTCGGTATCAAAATTGGTTTCTGGGCATACGGGATGTAATAATCTTTATGGTCGTTACACCTATGATTTCGCTCAAAGAAAGCTTGATTTTGATGTCATGGCGGGGCATTACAGTTGTAATAAGGCTTTAGCTCAAGAGGCGGATCTTATGGATGCAATACAACGTGTTACACGCTTCCAATTTGATGGAACAAATTTATATTTGTTAGATGCTAAAGGGCAGAGATTAATACAAGCACAGCGTAAAAAGTAAAAAGAAAGGCAGAATTTGTTCTGCCTTTTTCATAATTGAATGTGTTGTATCATTGTTGTTGGAACATCTGTAATTAAACCTTGGATACCGAGTTGTTGGAGATGTTTGGCCCGATCAACATCATTCACAGTCCATACGCTGATCTCTAAATTGGCTTGCTGAGTTTGGTGAATGATGTCATCTGTAGCGAGTTGATCTTTCCATCCAATTCGACAACAGCCATATTGATGTGCAAGTTCAATTGCATATTCTCCGACTGGTATTTCGATCAGCAAGCCCCGTTTAAAATGGCTTTGTTGTTGGGCGAGAGCAGCTAAAATTTTGATATCAAAACTGGTAATCGTTGCTTTTTTTTCAAAGCCTTTGAGGTCTTGTTGTAATTGGTGAATTAAGCGTTCGGCAGCAGCCTCATCCGAGACAGCTTTCACTTCAACTTCGATGTGCTCAAAGTCAGTTAAGCAATCTAAAACGTGGGGAAGATTAGGGGTATATTCTTCCAATGCCCACGCATGCCATTGATGGCGATGATCGAATTGTTGTGCTTCAAGTAAATTACAGCTTTCAACATGTTGTGATCTGCCCGTGGTACGAACAAAATCATCATCATGAATCACAACCAATTGGTCATCTTTGAGTTGGCGTACATCAAACTCAACTGCACGTATGCCTAAATCATGCAGGTAACGAAAGCCACCTAACGTATTTTCGGGAGCCTCACCCCGTGCACCACGATGACCAATAATTTGCATTCGTTATCTGCCTTTTAGCTTATTGTACGTCAATGCTGTCATTAATATTTTTTTGCCACAGAACTTCACTACCACCTTCGGCACGTTGTAAAGCACGTGAAGCAACAAATAACCAGTCTGATAAACGATTCAATAATTGTAATGCGGTTGCTTGAATATTTTGGTCTCGATTCTGTACAGACACTAATGCGCGTTCGGCGCGGCGGCATACGGCACGTGCTTGATGAGCATAACTACAAGCCAAGCTTCCTGACGGTAATATAAATTCTTTGAGCATTGGCAAAGATTCATTCATTTGATCGATTTCTTTTTCAAGAAACTCGATACAGACAGGTTGGAGCAGGTGATAGTTTGGAATACACACTTCACCACCAAGATCAAATAACCAATGTTGAATTAGGCTTAGACTTTTATCCCAATCGGTTTTATTTTCAATTTGAGATGCGCTGATTTGTGCTCTTAATACGCCCATAGTTGCATTAAGTTCATCAACGTCACCCAAGGCGGTAATACGCAAATCATCTTTGGCTACACGAGAACCATCTCCAAGACCAGTCGTGCCTGAATCACCTGTACGTGTATAGATTTTGCTTAAACGATGTCCCATTGGGTTTCCTAAAAATAAAAAGGGGATAATGTCGGTCAAAACATTACCCCGAAAATGGAGTTAAGAAAATATTTTTGTTATTTGTTTGCGCGATTAATAACGGAAAGTTACGCCAGCAGAAGCTTGACGACCACCGTTGATGTACCAATCATTTGATGGATAAGTATTTAATACCTCACGGTATTCAACATCACCTACGTTTTGAATGTTAGTAAATACTTTCACATTTGGATTGATATTCCAATAAGCATTTAAATCTACGGTTGCATAACCAGGTACACGGGTTGTATTCGCTGAATCTGCATAAGATTTAGCACGTGCGATGACTGATGCACTGATACCATAAATTGCATTTTCTAAGCCTGTTGTTATAGTTAAAGTTTGACGTGGGCGATATGCAATTTCTAATTCAGTTGCTTCATTTTCTGTTTTCACATAAGCATACTGTGTTGATAAAAATAAATCATCTTGATGCCATTTTATAGCTGCTTCGCCACCTGTGAAATTTGCTTTTGCTACATTCTCATTTTTACCTGCATTATAGGTAATGAGATTTTTGATCTTTGTGTGATAAACAGAAATATTGGTACTGATATTCGGTGTGATATCGTAATCAGAACCAACTTCATAAGAAACGCTTTCTTCTGGAGCTAGATTTTCATTGCCCCCCCATTGTGAATAAAGCTCATTTAAAGTAGGTGCGCGGAATGCACTACCAATATTCGCATAAACACTTGCATTAGGTAAGAAATGATAGCGAACAGCAGCTTGACCAACGGTATGATCACCAAAGCGATCATTGTCTTCTAAACGTACACCCGCTTGTGTATCAAAATGTTCATTTTTAAATTGATGTTGGAGGTAATAGCCTGTGCTATCAACACTCTGATCACCTTTTAGAATAGTGTTGGTTTGATAATTGGCATCTGTATATGTTGCACCAACTAAGATATTTTGATTTGGGGTGAATTTCCATTTTAGGTTTAAATCACCTTCATTATTTTCTGTATCATAACGTGAACCATAAGCGGGTACATTCTGCTTATCTTGTGCATTTGAATAACGTGCGTTTACGATTAAGTCAGGCAAAATATTGAAGGCAACTTTCGCATTAATAACGCGGTTTTCAAATTGGCGTTGTGCTGTGTTGGTAATATAGTCATTACTGAAAATACTGGTGCCCTTATTTTCACTAATCGAAGCAGAAGCATCTATGGTATTTTCTTGGTAGAAACCGACTTTGGCATGATAGCCTTTTTGATCATAACTGGCTTTTTCATTTTTAGCTTGGCTTTCAAAGATGCGCGTACCATCACTTTCTAAGCGTTGCCCACCAACTTGCGCATAAAAGCCTTGGTTGGTAACTAAGTTGGCATTTGCAATTGTTTTATAAGTATTATTTTCCCCATAAATGCCAGTTAAATCTGCGCCTGTTTTTTCAGGTTTTTTTGAAATTAACTGAACAACACCACCAATCGCATCACTACCATACTGTACAGATGCAGGTCCTTTTAAGATTTCAACTTGTTGAACATCAGTTGTATCTAAAAATGCAGGATAGAGTGGACCAAGTTCATTTTGACTGTTTAAGCGAGCACCATCTTTAAGGACTAAAGTATGTACTGATTTGGCACCGCGAAGTGAAATTTCAGAAATTTGTCCTAAGCCACCGCTTTGTTTTATATAAATCGATGGATCTCGTTGAATTACATCAGATATATTTAATAAGGGGTTTTGTTCAATGGTCTTTTGATCAATTACAGTTAGACGTGCAGGAACATTCTTTAACTTTTCTTCAGAACGAGATGCTGTCACAACAATCGTATCAAGCGTTGCTGTTTTTTCTGTTGATTGATCTTGAGCAAAAGCAGGTGAAGAAAACCCCATCGCAATAGCGATAGCACCAACTAAACGAGTTGGTTGAAAAACTGTAGACATGATGTCGCTCCAGACATTCACCCATCGTGAATGTTAATGTGGAAATGAACAACAAGCAGGTCTCCGGACTTCACTATATCATCACAATGATGATGCTATTAATCATCTTCCCACATCGATCCGACGCAGTGATTTGGCGTTGAGCTTGATTAATAATTCGGTGTTACCGTTGCGAGGGCAGTGTTGGATTCTCACCAACTTCCCTATAAGCAAAAGAATTTGCTTTAGACTTGTTGCGATATTGGGCGAAGTATAAAGTGTTAACGTTTTTTAAACAATCGCATTTCGAAATGAACTTTGCCCCAAGTGAGTCAAATTGCATTACAATGCGATGGTTTCAAAATATTCATTTTAAATTGGACACATCATGCGCCAATCTCAAATGCGAACTCGCGCTAAGATTTGTGGAATAACTCGAGCACAAGATATTCAATCTGTGGTGCAGGCAGGCGCAGATGCAATCGGTTTTGTATTTTTCCCGCCTAGTCCTCGCCATGTGACTATTGAGCAAGCGCAATCATTGGCAAAACTTATTCCGCCTTATGTGCAATTGGTGGGATTGTTTGTAAATGCTAGTGCTGAAGAAATAAAAACGGTGCTTGATTCAGTTCCGTTGGATGTATTACAACTACATGGTGATGAAACACCTGAACAATGTCAGCAGATCGCAGAATCATGTAAACGTCGTTGGTATAAAGCAATTCAAGTGAAATCTGATTTAGATGTAGTGGCAGAAGTTCAACGCTATCAAGCGGCTGGTGTCAGTGCGGTATTGTTAGATGCATGGCATCCTGAGTTAAAGGGTGGAACAGGGCATCGCTTTGATTGGAACAAATTTCCTCAACTTGAAATTCCACTAATTTTGGCAGGTGGCTTAACACCTGAAAACGTGAGTGAAGCTATTGATACTACAGCTGCTTTTGCTGTAGATGTCAGCGGAGGCGTAGAGTCCGCAAAAGGTATAAAAGACCAACAACTCATTGAAAAATTTATGCAAGGAGTCCAACGTGGATCAGCAAAATAACGTGATTGACTACACCCAGTTTCCAGATGCTCAAGGGCATTTCGGTATTCATGGTGGACGTTTTGTGTCAGAAACGCTAATGGCTGCACTTGAAGATTTAGAAAATCTTTATGGTCGTATGAAAAATGATGCTCAGTTTCTGGCAGAGTTTGATCGTGATCTTGCGTTCTATGTTGGTCGTCCTAGTCCACTTTATTATGCTGAACGATGGTCTCAGCACCTCGGCGGTGCGCAAATTTACCTGAAACGTGAAGACTTGAATCACACGGGTTCACACAAAGTGAATAACACGATTGGTCAGGCATTATTGGCAAAGTTGTCAGGTAAGAAGCGTATCATTGCTGAAACAGGTGCAGGTCAGCATGGTGTGGCGACAGCAACCATTGCAGCACGTTTGGGTATGGAGTGCGTGGTATACATGGGCGCTGAAGACGTAAAACGTCAAGCGATGAATGTATATCGTATGCGTTTGCTTGGTGCGACAGTTGTTCCTGTACAAAGTGGTTCAAAAACATTGAAAGATGCTATGAACGAAGCAATGCGAGATTGGGTAACAAATGTTGATAGCACTTATTATGTGATTGGTACTGTTGCTGGGCCACATCCATATCCTCAGCTTGTTCGTGACTTCCAGTCGATTATTGGTCGTGAAGCATGCCGTCAAATTCAAGAGCAAGCAGGTCGTTTACCTGACGCATTGGTTGCTTGTGTTGGTGGTGGTTCAAATGCGATGGGCTTGTTCTATCCATTCTTGAATGATCAAGATGTGAAAATGTATGGTGTTGAAGCAGCGGGTTACGGCATTGAAACTGGTAAACACTCTGCGCCATTAAATGCAGGTCATGTCGGCGTATTACATGGTAACCGTACCTACTTGATGTCAGATGAACAGGGTCAGATCATTGAAACACATAGTATTTCAGCAGGTCTGGATTATCCGGGTGTTGGTCCAGAACATAGTTTCTTAAAAGATATGAAACGTGTTGAATATGTGCCAATCAATGATGACGAAGCGCTACAAGGTTTCCGTGATCTCACCAAGATTGAAGGGATTATTCCTGCACTTGAAAGCTCTCATGCCATGGCTTATGTCACTAAACTTGCGCCAACCATGTCTAAAGATCAAATCATCATTGCAACCGTTTCAGGTCGTGGTGATAAAGATTTAATGACAGTTGCGCGTATTGATGGCGTTGAAATGGTTGAGATGTAAGTTTTCACAATGCAAAGTTTGTTTATGGTGATGTTGGGTGGCCGACATGCAAAAGCCAATACTGAAGTTCATGATGTAGTAATGGCAATAGGTGAAACACTACCTGAAATCATGCCACAGTTAAAACAAGCTTGGTTTGGTGAGTTGAAAGGACTGCATATTGATGCTTGGGCACAGTTTACAGGTGTGCAATCACAAGGTGTGAAGTACCAAATACATTTTTCTGATGCAGCGCCGTCAGTTTCGGATGAAAAATTGTATTTGATCAACTTGGGTGGATATGTCCCGAAAATTTTTGGTGAGTTACATAGCTATCATCTTGTTGTGGCTACAGATTCAACAAATGCAAAACAGCTCGGTAAGCAATATATCGAGCAACACTGGCATAAACCGCATACAGACCGTGTCGTTGATGTAGATGATTGTATTCCTATCGATCATGTAGCAGGTCGCTATATCCAGTTGGTTCAAGGTGAGTTTAACCCGACCATTTGGGAAAATACTTATCTCACCATAGGTTAAAAGCTCAATAAAAAAGGGAAGCAAAAGCTTCCCTTTTTTTACTCACTATTTTATTGAACTAACTTGATTCGGTTGGTATTTGGTACTGTAAGCGGAGAGTTTTGAGTAACATATTTCTCCAATGCATCAATATCTTGACCGCCACCAATAGGGTTCTTACCATCTTTTAGAGCAGTAAAGTTATCACCGCCATCTGCAAGGAAGCTATTTACGGTCACACGATAAACTTTCGTATCAACAAGTGGTTGTCCTGCGACCATAACAAGACTTGCACGCGGTGATACAGAACTATCTTTGTTGTATGAATAACTAAACTCTTTCGATGGTTGCAAGATGCGTACAGTTGCTGCATTTGCGCCAGACCATTGTTGTTCTAATACATCTCGAATTTGTTTGCCCGTAAGGCTTAAAGTCACTAATGAATTACCAAATGGTTGTACCGTAAATACGTCGCCGAATGTGATTTGATTATTGGTGTTAATGAGTAGATCAGCACGTACACCGCCTGGATTCATTAAGGTGAAATCAGAACCTTGATCACTAGCAGCTAATGCAGCGGCTTGTTGGGCATCCGCAATCACATTCCCTAATGCACTTTCGCCACTTTCAGTTGCAGTACGGCTAATTACATTGTTCGCAGTACCAACAACGCGAGCAGAGATAGTCGTTACCGCTTGGCGATATTTATCAAGTATGGCTTCGATGCTCGGCGTTTTATTGAATTTTTCATATAGATTAGTCAAATTCACTGTGTTTGAACCAGAGGTATATGCTTCACTTTGAACAGGAACTTGAGAGGCATCTTTTTTGATCACATCACCTGTTTTTCCATCCAATTCCAGTTGAATATTGGTAATCGCCGTGCCGTATTGACCCGCTGAGGTGAGTAAAAATGGTTTTTGCGGATTTTTGGTTGCGTAATCGCAAATATAAGACTGATGTGTGTGACCAGACACAACAACATCTACAGCTGGATCTAAGCGATCTAAAATTCCCAATAGTGGCCCACTTAATCCATCACAGGTTTTGCTATTAAACTTAGTACTTGGCGCGACCCCTTCATGCACTACAACGACAATAGCTTCAATACCTTGTTTCTTTAACTCGGGAACTAAGGCATTGACTGTATCGGCTTCATCATGAAAATCAACATCCTTAATACCCGCAGCAGAGACGATGCTGGGTGTTGCTTTTAAGGTCATACCGATAAAGGCAACTGGAATACCACCATAGGTTTTGACTTTATATGCAGGAAATAATGTTTTACTTGGGTCTGCCTTCATCGAAACGTTGGCAGCCAAAAAGTTGAATTTTGCACCCTCAAAGTTTGGATTGATTTGACATGGTTTAGCACTGGTATATTGCTCACATCCACCATTTTGTAAACGACGTAATTCATCTGTACCACGGTCAAATTCATGATTCCCCACGGCATTAAAATCAATATGAATATCATTCATGGTTTCAATGGTTGGTTCGTCTAGGAATAGCGATGAGGTGAGCGGGGAAGCACTAATTAAATCACCAGCAGAAACGACAGCATTATTTGGATATTTAGCACGGAGTTTATTTATTGCATCGGCAAAATAACTTACCCCACCAACAGGGATTCGTACTGATTTACTGGTATTTGTTGGATCTTCTGCTTCAATATAGCGTTTCGGTGGTTCTAAGTTTCCATGAAAGTCATTGAATGCAAGGATGTTAATACTTTGATTTTGACGTTCAGCAACAGGTGGTTGATTGTTACTATCATCGTTATTGTCGTTGCATGCCGTTAAAGCTAAAAGCATTAAACATAATGCTTTTGTTTTGAATATTGTTTGAAGAGTCATATTTTTATCAACTGGTATAAGATTGTTTTTAAAAATAAAGTGTTCGTATGAATCTTTGATGAAAAAATGGACGACATCTACTCGTGAATGCTGTCTGAAGAAATGGTGAATCACGCTCAAATTTTGTATAAATTTTATTCTTTTAATGGTGTTAATCTTCTGATTTACAGACTATTATTGGCAAAGATTTAAACAATCAGTCATGGAATGCTTTGAAATGGATTTGATACAAGCCAATGGTCAGCCTCGTTATGGGCGTTTTGACCACGTACCATCACGAATAAATCTAGATGACTATATTTATAAAACACCTTATGGTCAGATACTCAAAGGTTGGCGTAAACAACTTAAATATAAAAAATTTAAATTTTGTGGTTTACAGCATGAGCATTTCAGTATTGGCATCGCGATTGTCGATCTATCATGGGCAGGGCATGGTTTTTTCTATGTCTATGATCATCTCTCAGAAAAAGTTATTGAATGGAATGCAATTCAACCGCTTGCTATGAAAACGCAACTGGATGAACAACCATTATTTAGTCAAAGTTATTTCAAAAAGTCAGCTTATCAATTCGATATGCAACATGCCAATGGCGTGCGTTATATTCAAGTAACTAAGCATGGTGAAATTCAGTTAAAAGCACGGATTTTTTGTGCGGGTACGGATGCCTTAAGTTTATGTAGCCCGACAGGTATTAATGGTTGGACTTATACTCAGAAGCAAACCACATTGGCGGTTGAAGGTTTTTTTATCAGCCCAGATCGACAACAGATTGAATTTAATGCCCATAGCCTTGCAGCACTGGATGATACTTGTGGTTTTCTTCGTCCTGAAACAGCTTGGTTTTGGTTGTCATGCCAATTTATAGATAAAAATGATCGCCGTATTGGTTTAAACCTCGCATCTGGCGTGAATGAAAGTTTTGGTAATGAAAATGCGCTGTGGGTGAATGGACGTCTGTATCCACTGACTGATGTTTTATTTGAACAGCAAAATGAAAACACTTGGTCGATTCGTTCTTTGGGTGGATGTTTAAATTTGGTCATCGAAACAGGTTGGTGTCGTTTTGAGAATATTAACTTACGTCTCATCGGCAGCCAGTTTAATCAATGGCAAGCCAAAGTCAGCGGTACGATTGCACATGAACAGGTGAAGTTAGTGACCTTAGATAATGAATATGGCTTATTAGAACAGCATTATGCGAAGTGGTGAGTAAACAAATAAAAATTTCCTCAATAGCCCCCTTCTTTAAAAAAGAGGGGGGCTATTGAGGAACTAAACTGCTTAACCGACTGCTAATACTGATATTGAAGGATTTTTATTTTAGGTAAGTTAAAGTCCTGCTTGCCAAAAAGCTTCACCCGCAGCAATTGGATCATTGGTCTTGGCTAAAGTATCAATCCAAACATCATATTGACGAATGACAGGATGTTGATTTGGATGAAAGTCTTTCTTAAACCAGTCACTATATTGAGACCGTTTTGCAGTCAAAATACCGTTACGACCAAAGAACCACGGCAAGCCTTTACGTGCCATATCAAAACGCTGTCTCAAGTTGAAACCATCGGTTTTGAGCATCACATCAGTACGATATAGAGTAAAACCAAACATCATCACTGTCGTGAAAACCAAAGCAAAGCGACGGGTCGCTTCTGGGACTTCACCGACTTCACGCATCACATCAAAAGCAACATCACGATGTTCCATTTCTTCAATCGCATGCCAAGCAAACAGTGCTCTAACAAATGGATCTGCTTCTGCTAAAGTTTCTTTTTTACTATAAAAAGTATCTGCCATCAGTGCAGTTAAGTGTTCGGCGGCAGCGGTCATCGCAATATTGTATTGGGCCGAACGATTTTTTAATTCAAATCTAAAAATCTTTTTCAAACGTGTGGTGAACTGATCAACAGGCATACCTTGTTCTTTCATGATCTGATTCATTTTGTCATGTGCAATACCATGCTGCGCTTCCTGACGAATGAAGTCAGCGACACGTTCCTGTAATTCAGGATCATTAATTTTGTCGCGGAATAAACGCACGCACTCAATAAAATAGCGTTCACCATCAGGAAAGGTGAGACTTAATGCATCAAACATACGTGTGCGGAAAGGATCACCGCCAAACCAAAAGCGAGGTGCTTGATCTAAGTGAAAATCTAATTTGGTTCTTACAATTGGATCAACTTGATAGGAAACATGTGCATTCATCTTTGCTATTCCTTGTCTTTTTCATGAACTCAGTATGAAAAAAGTTCAACAAAATGTTTTGACAGTTACAGCCAAGTTTTATACAAATAACGACATATCAGGGATGAGATTGGCGTATGTCAGTTAAAATTATAATTGGATATTTGCGGCTATTTAATCGCGTTTTACAACAAGAACAAATTGATTTGTCAAAAGTTGTTTCGCCCGAGCTTTGGCATGCTTTCCAAAACTGTCTAGAAAACCCTGATGAACAAGACTTTGACGTTGAGCGTTATGCTTTATTGTTACAAGCCGCTCAACCACATTTCACACGGCCGATTACGCTGGTTCTAGCTGAACATGCCAATTTGCAAGATTTAGGATTGATGGGCTATTTGGCATCGACCAGTTTTGATTTGCAGCAAGCTTTGCAGTTGCTACAACGTTACTATTCTCTGGTGTTCAAGCAAACCAATTTAGAACAACTCAATGTTCAGCAATTACCTGAATATATTCAAATCGTTTGGAGCGCATCTTATCCTGACTATCGAGAAATGTATGAGCTTAATTTAGCATTGATTTTTAAAATTGCTCAGTCGATTGTGTTAGATCATTTAGCACCACCGCAAATGATTCAGTTTGGATATGCACCGCATACATCGCTATACCATTTCGAGCGTTTTTATGGCTGTTCTATTCAAGTTCAAGCTGGACAATATGCGATACGATTTTCCAACCAGATTTTAAAGGCCAAAAGTATTGCGGCGGATCAGCAGTTGAATCAGGTGTTGTCGACACAAGCGCAACAGTCATTGAGTCGGATTAGCTCGATTGAGATTCAGCAACAACAATTCAAACAAAAGATTTTGACTTATATTGAGCAAGGTTTAGTACAACAAGAGGAAGTGTTGCAGAGTTATGTGGCTAAGCGATTGCATTGTTCTGAAAGAACTTTACAACGACAGCTCAAGGTATATCAGCTTAATTTTCAGGATATTCTAGATCAATATCGTTTGGAGCAAAGTAAGCTGTATTTACAACAAGGAAAATCACTTTCTGAAATTGCGGAACTTTTGAATTATGCGGATCAAAGTGCGTTTGGGCGTGCATTTAAGCGTTGGACAGGGCATACGCCGAAACAGTTTTTAAAATCTCTTTAGATTTTAAATCAGACTGCTAGTCAAACTTTTAATTCATCAGTGAGTTTAACTAAGGTCGTTCAATTGATGAATAATCAGATGGGTTTGATATTTTCCTTACTTTTAAGGATGAAAGTAAAAAATCCTCTGTTGGACTGACGTTTCATCCTGAGCAAATTTTAAAGCACTGCTTTGAAATGCAGCGCAAGACAAGTCCAACGGGCGACATCCATGTCGCCTGTCACGATAGTAGATTGTTGTCTAAATTAAAGCGTTATTAAGAGTAGAGCTTGATCAGTAATTCAAATTTTCTATTGTTTTTTTAAACGTGGATAATTAAATGCGATTGCGAAAATAGCAAAGATAGCCAAAATCCAACAATAGTAAATATGTCCAATGAGCTCAACTGGTGAGAGTTTAGCAATTGAACATGCAAGTAGAAGTTGAGCGCCGTAAGGGATCATTCCTTGCACCACACACGAGAAAATATCAAGCAACGCTGCACTACGTTTAGGATCAACGCCATATTCTTTAGCAACTTCTCGTGCCATGTCACCTGAAAGAATGATCGCAACGGTATTGTTGGCAACAAATAGGTTAGAGAAGACCACGAGGAAGCTGATTCCAAACTCGCCAGCACGTTGTTTGCCAAATTTAAATAACCGTGTAATCGCATAAATACGTTGAATCAGCCACTCTAATCCGCCTTCTTTTTGCATCAGTGCTGAAAGCCCGCCAAGTAGCATAGAAAGTAATGCAACTTCGAACATGCCAACAAAACCGTCATAGATACTGCTATTGAGTTTTGCAAGATTAAATTCAGGCAGACTCACTAAACCAATCGCACCAGACAAGACGACACCAACCATTAAAACGGCTAAGACATGCAGACGAGTAAATGCCAGAAAAAATACAGCGAGATAAGGCAAAATCAACCAAATATCAAAAGGTTTAGATTCAATCGCATTGGCTTGATGACTCAGTGCAATATAAACCCCGAGTGTCATAATCGCCGCTGGCAATGCGATCCAAACATTGACTTTAAATTTATCTCTTAATTCAACATTCTGACTGCGTGTTGCTGCAATAGTCGTGTCTGAAATCATCGACAAGTTATCACCAAACATTGCACCACCAACCACAGCACCGATTGCATAGAGTGGGGTAATATCTGTTGCTTGTGAGAAACCAAAGGCGATGGGCGCACAGGCTGCAATTGTTCCCATTGATGTTCCCATTGCGGTTGCAATGAAAGCGGCAATAATAAATAGCATTGGTAAGACATATTCGGCTGAAATCAAAGACAGCCCAAGTTGAACTGTGGCATCTACACTACCAATCGCGCCTGATACGCTTGCAAATGCACCTGCTAGCATAAACACCATAAACATCAATATGAGATTAGGGTGACTCGCACCTTGTAGAAACTCTTCAATTGCCGCATTTAACTTTTGTTTATAAAGCAGTAATGCCAAAATGACAGCGGGTATCGCTGCTACAGGTGCTTTGACTTGATAAAACGCAAATTCAGTCCCTATCATTGAATGATATAGACCACTCCCGAGAAAGATGATCAAAAATACCAATAGCGGCAACAAAGCAAGCGCATTGCTTTGCACTTTTTCCTGAGAGTGGGCAGACATAAAAATAAAAAGAAAACTTAGAAATTGCGCGTAGTATAAAGGAGCTTTGCTAATTTCTAAAATGCCGAGATATTCGCTCAAAATTAGGAAGCTTTGATCATTGAGAAAAAATTGAAAATATAGATAAATGTGCAAGTGGGATTGGAAGTCGTCATATTCACTGTTGCAATCACGTCAAACTCTGTTCAATGAACAAAAAATAGCGTTACAATGCAGTGTTTTTGTATGACTACAAACAACTCCTCAATTTATATAAATCAAGGAAAGCATAATCCTATGTCACGTCTTGCCACTCGTTTTGAACAGCTTAAATCTCAGCAACGTAAAGCGCTTGTTTCTTATGTAATGGCAGGTGACCCGCATCCACAAGTAACAGTTCCTTTGCTTCATCAAATGGTTGAAGCAGGCGTTGATGTGATTGAGCTTGGTCTACCATTTTCAGATCCAATGGCTGATGGTCCTGTGATTGCTTTAGCTGCTGAGCGTGCTTTGGCAGGCGGAACCAATACTTTAGATGCTTTGGATATGGTTAAAGCCTTTCGTGAAAAAGATCAAACGACACCCGTTGTTTTGATGGGATATTTAAATCCTGTTGAAGTGATCGGTTATGAAAAGTTTGTCGCTTATGCGAAAGACTGTGGTGTTGATGGTGTTCTTTTGGTGGATTTACCACCTGAAGAGTCGAAGCAGTTTGGTGAAGTCTTGAAACAAAATGAGATGGATCAAATCTTCTTGCTTGCACCGACATCAACCGACAATCGTATTCAACACGTGGTTGATCAAGCCAGCGGTTTTGTTTACTACGTGTCATTAAAAGGTGTGACAGGTGCAGCAACATTAGATACCTCAGCAGCTGCGGCGCGTATTGCAAAAATTAAATCGAAAACCAATGTTCCTGTAGGTGTTGGTTTTGGGATTAGTGATGCAGCGTCTGCTAAAGCAATGGGTCAAGTTGCTGACGCGGTGATTGTAGGAAGTGCTTTCGTTAAATCTTTTGCAGCATTGCCAGCAGATGAAGCTGTGCAACAGACGGTGAATAAAGTGAAGGAGCTTCGAGCTGCGCTCGATGAGTTAGTATGAGTCAAGAATTAACAGCAGGGAAGGTTCTTAGCCCTTCAACACCTTGGACTGATCGTCAAGTTCCAGGTATTCAAGTTGCTGATGAACAACAGACATTCAAAGCGACGTTTACAGAACCTACGATTGAATGCCCTGAATGTCATGCACTTGTGACACGTACCGCAATGTCATTTAACGCATACGTTTGCCCTCAGTGTGATGAGCATTTACGTATGCGTGCTCGTGATCGTTTGAACTGGTTCTTTGATCAAGTCAATGGTGAGCTTGGACAAGAGTTTAGTGCAAAAGATCCATTACAGTTTGTGGATAGCCGCCCTTACCCAGATCGTATGCGAGAGGCTCAAGATAAAACGGGTGAAACTGAAGCATTGATTGTCATGCAAGGTTCACTTAAAGGTTTAGATTTGATTGCATGTGCATTTGACTTCGACTTTATGGGCGGGTCAATGGGCACAGTAGTTGGTGATCGTTTTGTACAAGCGGCAGAGCGTGCGATTGCATTACATCAACCATTAATCTGTTTCGCAGCTTCTGGTGGTGCACGTATGCAAGAAGGCATGTTGTCTTTGATGCAAATGGCGCGTACTGCAGCTGCAATCCAAAAAATGAAAGAAGCACGTGTACCTTATTTAGTGGTACTCACTCACCCAGTTTATGGTGGTGTAACTGCGTCATTGGCTATGTTAGGCGATGTACATATTGCTGAACCGAAGGCTATGATTGGCTTTGCTGGTAAACGAGTGATTGAACAAACTGTACGTGAAAAATTGGAAGAACCATTCCAACGTGCAGAATATTTGCTTGATCATGGTGTGGTCGATCAAATTGTTCATCGTCATGCATTACGTGATACTGTATACAGACTTGTAGCTAAACTGATGAACTTACCTTGAGACAGCACGCACCACATTCTACAGATACATTAACAACATGGCTCGATTATTGGAGCCATGTTCATGTTACAGGGATTGATTTAGGTTTAGAACGTGTTATTCCTGTCGCTGAAAAGCTAGGTGTAATGCGACCTAAAGCAAAAGTTTTTACGGTTGCTGGAACCAATGGCAAAGGTTCAACCACAACAACTTTAGCTGCTATTTTAAATGCGCAAGGTTATAAAGTTGGGCTGTATCAATCCCCACACATTTATCGTTTTAATGAACGCGTTAAACTTGCTGGAATCGAAGTTGATGATCAGCATTTGATTGATGCTTTTGTTTTAGTTGATCAAGCACGCCGTGAATGTGAGCTGAGCTTATCTTTCTTTGAAGCAACCACTTTGGCTGCTTTTGTTATTTTTAAGCAACAGCAATGTGATGTGTGGGTACTTGAAGTTGGTTTAGGTGGTCGTCTTGATGTCGTCAATGTGATCGATCCTGATATTGCGGTTATTACCAATATTGGATTGGATCATACTGATTGGTTAGGCGATAGCATTGAAAAGATTGCCTTTGAAAAAGCAGGCATTATTCGTCCCAACATTCCTGTTATTTTCGCTGGTCAACAACAGCTCCCTCAAGCGATTCAAGATAAAGTCACTGACACTCAAGCACAGTTGTATGCGCTGAATCGAGATTATTTTTATCAATTAAATGAAGATGGCGAGACATGGTCTTTTGCTTCTTCTGGTACAACCCTAAAATTACCTGTTGGTCAATTAGCGTTAGATAATATTTCTACAGCAGTCGCAGCGATATTGGTGAGCGGCGTTGAAGTGACACAAGCTGCAATCGCAAGCGGAATTTTAAATGCTCAATTGCAAGGTCGTTTTGAAATTCGTCAAATTAAAGATAAAACGGTGATCTTTGATGCGGGCCATAACCCACATGGCGTCGAATTTTTATTGAATCAGTTGCGAAAATTCTTAAAATACAATAAACAGTACACAGAAGTTGTGGCTGTATTTTCCATGTTGGCAGATAAAGATATTGCTTCTGTCACCGATTTACTAAAAACAACAGTAAAAAATTGGTTTATTGCTACTTTAGATGTGCCTAGAGCCGCGCCTATGCCGCAGTTAACAGATGCGCTTCGTGGTGAACAGGTCGATGAGTTTGGCAGCATTCAGCAAGCGTTTGAAACTGCACTGAAGCAAAGCAATAACAATCAATTGATTTTAGTCTGTGGTTCGTTTCATACCTTGGAAGCGGTCTGGGAGTATTTAGAAGAATGTCAATGAATAACAAACAACGTTGGATGGGTGGCGTTGTTTTACTAGGTGGTGGTGTTTTATTGGCAGCATTACTTCTGAAAGGTAATGAAGAAATAGAGCAAGATAAAGCGCAAGCTGAGATTACTCATCCTATTCCCAAAACAGACTCAACTCCAAAAACAGCACAGCCTGCACAAGATAGTGACATGGTTTCATTACAACCTTTAGCGGTTGATGTTGAAACAGAAAAACGTTTACTAGAAGAACAACGTAGATCTCGTGAAAAAGCAGTGGCTGAACAAGAAGCAAGAGCCGCTGAGTTTTTGAAGATGCAACAAGAGGCAGAAGCGGCAGCAGCACGTAAAGCAGCTGAAGAATATGCAGCGTTAAATGCACGCCGAGCAGCTGAGCAAGAAAGTTCAGACAATATTCCACCAGAAGTTGCTGAAGATGATAAGGCTAAAGCACAACGTCTGGCAGAAGAGAAACGAAAGCAAGACGAAAAGAAAAAGGCTGAACAACAAAAAGTAGATCAGCAAAAAGCTGATGCGGACAAGAAAGCGACGGAAGAGAAACGTAAAGCAGAAGCTGAGAAAAAGGCTGCTGAAGATAAGCGTAAAGCTGAGGCTGAGAAGAAGGCTGCTGAAGATAAACGTAAAGCTGAGGCTGAGAAGAAGGCTGCTGAAGACAAACGTAAAGCAGAAGTTGAGAAGAAGGCTGCCGAAGAAAAACGTAAAGCAGAAGCAGATAAAAAAGCTGCTGATGAGAAAAAGCGTAAGGCTGAGGAAGCTAAGAAGAAAGCTGAAGCGGATAAAGCGCGTGAGATCATGGAAAGTGGCGATAAGAACTGGATGGTTCAGGTTGCTTTGGCTGCGAATCAAGCCAATGCAGATGCTGTTGTATCAAAGCTACGTGCTAAAGGCTATAAAGTGACAACAAGCCCAACGTCTAAAGGTATCCGTATTATGGTCGGTCCTGCCAAAGACCGTGATGTTGCAGATGCGACGCGTAAGAAGATCACCAGCGATGAAAGTTTAAATATGAAGTCAGCGTGGGTAATTGATTGGGTTCCACTTGATCAACGTTAAATGAAACCCTTGTCTAAACTTTGATTTAAGATGGATTCGACAGTTGCTGTTGAATCCATTTTACATTCTGAGGTGTAAATAAATGATCAATGTTTTTCCAAATCACATGATAACCATAGCCGCCTTCTTTCATTTCTTTGACGGCATCATCAATTGACCAATTTTCAAAAATAATTCGATACATGGCAATCGTTGCGCCAGTACGGTCAGAACCGTGATAACAATGTACTAAAATTTTATGATTATTCTGTTTTGCTGTTTGAATCGCTTTCATTGCTTTCAACAAATCAGAACGATTAATTGCCCACGTATAAATTGGAATATGAACCAAATTAAAATTCTGATCTTTTAAAACAATGGCATCTTCATTGCGAGCTCGCAAATTGATGATGGTATCAATTTTTTCAGATTTTAATGTTTGGGCTAACTCAGCATTTGGCTGCTCGCTTCGAAATACATCCTGACTCACTTGATAGAAATTGTGCGAATTTGAGATGAGTGTTCCCCAGTTTTGGGGGCGTTGCTCGTCATCTAAGCTCGGGTGCTTCATGCATCCACTGACACTCAGTGTCGTAACTAAAATCGTGGCAATAAGAGTTCTTTTCATATTACTGATAACGGTTAAATTCAACTGGATCGTGGGCACAAATTAACTCAATACTTGATTCGTGTTGAGCGAGATATTGTAACTGCTTGAGATTATGTATTCGTTGCTGGTTATTTTCTGCAAATAACCGTTCAGTGATACCGAGTGCACGAAGTTTATTGTTCGGATCTAACTCTAAATGTGAATAATAAGCATCACCACAGAAAAGTAACCAACCATCCGATTTTTTAATTGCAATCCCACAGTGACCAGCTGTATGTCCTAGCAGGGGAATCATCAAGATTTCATCTTGAAATAAAGGTAATCCTCTGACTTTTTGAAGATTAAACCATTCTTCGCCATCATTATGTTCAGCAAAGCTCCAATAGCGATGTTGTTTAAATTGGTCTGTTTTATAACGCAGTTTATTTTTAATAGATAAGGATTGTGTCGCATTAAACTCCGCTGCAAGTACATGAACTGTTGCATTTGGAAAATCTGAAATGCCGCCTGCATGATCAAAATCGAGATGAGTGACAAAGATATGTTTCACGTCATTTTGGCTAAAACCGAGTTGTTGAATTTGTTGAATGGCACTTAATTTTAAATTTGATTCGATATGCCCAACTTTTTTAACTAAAGTACCAAGGCGCTTTTCCATATTTAAATAATCTTGTAAGCCCAATCCCGTATCAATCAGCACTAAGCCTCGATCAGTTTCAATTAAGAGGCAATGGCAGACCAGATGTGCTTTCCAACCTTTCTGTCCAAATAATGGCGCGCATACAGGGCAAAAGCTTCCACAATGTAAATGATGGATGTTATAGATCATGAGCGTTTTTATTGTGTAATGAGCTGACTTATTCTTATAGCCTATTGATGCGTGCATACCCAAATATTTATTTCAAAAAAATGCCTATCGAGTAGATAGGCGATGGAGTTTTAATTTTTTATATTGCAAAATTTTGTGTATTTTTCGCTTTAATTGAAGCCTTTAAAAGTTAATTACTAGCATAGCTATTTATCTTTCTTGCAGAGCTTTGTTGATTCTCAGGAACGAGCGTTGCTCGTCTTTATTGCTACGCACTTCGTTTGTCTTGCACCGCGATTAAAGCATAAGCTTTAATCTTGTTCAGGTTGTGGTGTCAATCTTAAATAAGGTTTGACTGCCTTATAGCCCTTTGGAAAACGTTGTTTGATTTCATCTTC
>LULL01000056.1_pt1 | contig 57814 bp, 54 predicted proteins | sample 728161 | NCBI WGS metagenome assembly LULL01 (sample SAMN03860290, study PRJNA289734) | marine metagenome | biome: seawater column; feature: ocean; material: water; isolation source: Red Sea water column Station 149 - depth 500m | place: Saudi Arabia: Red Sea | collected 2011-10-15 | depth 500 m
GCACCCTTTGTCAAGCTACTCGAACCATTAGAATAGTTTTTAAAAAAGCCAGACCTTGAGTCTTAATATTTTGGCCAGAAAACGAGATGTGATGGATGACTTTACTATGGTTGTCCAGGAAATTGGAGTTGATGAATTTTCGAGTACTAAAACTAATAATGTCGAAGATGAGAAAATACATATAGGAGTAACTGATCTCGAAAATATTGATGATAAAATGTTTGAAGGTTTTGTTGCTTGTTTATTTGATCATTTGGGATATGAAAGTAAAGTTGTAGGTCAGTCTGGAGACTGAGGTGCTGATGTAATATGTTTTGGGAAAACAGATAACATCCTAGTTCAGGCCAAGCATACGAAGACTAAACGAAGTGTCCATTCGAGTTGTATTGATGAAGTACGAGGAGCTAAAAGTTTCTACGAAAGTCAGCATGGAAGGCAGTTTAGCCTAGTAGCTATTACTAATTATTGTTTTCACCAAAGCACTTTTAATGCATCTCAAATGGGTGACTCTGTAGATCTTTGGGACCTAAACAGGATAATGGAAAACCTTAAGTATAAGAAGTTTACCCTTGCGGAAATAAAGAGAAAAATAAATGGATGAGAAAGAAAGAGCATTGAATATCGTGTCAAAATATTTAAAGGACTCAAATGAGGTTTTAACTTCTGTTGAAGAGTTTGCTAGGTATGAAGAAAACCTCCCTGTTTTAATTAAGCAGGTTTGGGATAGTCAGAATGAGTTTTTTAATGATTTAGCTGCATTTCTACTGGGGGAAAAATGAAAAAGTTTATTTTCATAAATGAAATATTTATGAGTAGCTCCCATTAAATAATGGCTTAAGTTATCCTTAACTTGATAGCCTCTCCTGATTTTTAATGAAGGGGTTTATTATGCAATTTCCAGTCGATCAAATTCAAAGCATGATTTATGAGGTTAGAGGCCAGCGAGTAATGCTTGATAGTGACTTGGCCAAACTTTATGGGGTTGAAACGAAAGTTTTTAATCAAACAGTTAAAAGAAATTCTAGACGGTTTCCTGAAGACTTTATGTTTCAGTTAACAAAAGAAGAGTATGAAGTTTTGAGGTCACAAATTGTGACCTCAAAGAAAGGAAAAGGAGGGAGGCGATACCAACCTCTTGTTTTTACAGAGAATGGAGTTGCGATGTTATCGGGTGTTTTGAATAGTACCCGAGCGATTGATGTCAACATTGCCATTATGAGAACCTTTACTAAGCTCAGAAGTTTTCTTGCCATGGAGAACTCCGTAGAGGGACGAGTTGATAAGCTTGAACAGGGTACACACAAGCTCTTCAAAATTGTATTTGAAAGGCTCGATGATATTGACGATAAAATTAATCCCAAACTCCCTCCTAACCGTAGAAAGATTGGCCTAAATAATGATTAGTTATTTCCTTGAGTTAATTTTTGCGTAAAAGAGTTGAGAGGCAGCAATCCTTGGTGAACCTTCAAAACAGCTGTCTTTTTTACTACAAAGGCAAATTCATCCCCAAATTCAAAGAAAAATATAGCCGAGATCAAAATAGCGATAATTTCAGTCATAGTCGTCCCTCCTTTTTGAGCCTGCCTAGATACCAAGTAATGGTGTTGGCGGGCCTTGAAAAGTGCTCAGAAAGTTGTTTTCTGCTGTAATTTCGCACTGTTTTCAAATATACAAGCTCATCGAGGTCAATTTGCGGCTGTCTCCAAACAATCTCGTGTTCCTCTGATATTGTGCTTGGTTCGACAATTGTCGCTTGGAGGGCACCATCAAGAGTGAAAAGAGTCTAAATGCCAATTTTGTGTAAAATCGAGCTTTTGTTAATCTTTTAAGCTATTCAAAAGCTTTGAGAATGCTTAAGCTTAAGCATGACTAAATTATTTCTAACTTTTATATTTTGTGTATATCCATTTTATCATACTTTAGGCATAAGTATTAAAGATGCCTTAAAGCTTTATGTTAAAAATGAAACTTATATTAATGCAACTCAAGAATTAGAGTTGGCCAAAACCCAGGAAGCTAAAGTCTTCGGAGATATTCTTCCTAGTTTAGAGCTAAATTCAAACTATACGAAACAATCATCAACTCAGAATGACTTTGTTGGCAGTACTCAAAGGCAAACTTTTTTGACTTTGCGTCAGCCGTTATTCCGTGGCCTAAAAGAGTTTGCAGCACTTGATTATGCTCAAAAGCTACTTGAGATTAAAAAACTGACTAAAGAAGCTGTGAAGCGTGAAGTGCAAATGCTTATTGCAAATCATTTCATGTTAGTTTATCAGTTAAAGCAAGAACTTGCTTTGTCAAAAGAGTTGATTGAGATAAATCAAAAAAATTATGAGTTTATTAAACAAAGACAAAAAATCGGACGTTCGAAAAAGAGTGATTTATTAGTGGCAAGGGCCACCCTATTAAGTTCTCGCTCAGAGCTTTATCAACAACAAGAACAATTAAAAAAAGTCATCTTGGATTTGAGTCGTGTTATTCAAACACCACTTGAGTCGTTTGAATATTCACTCAAAGATATGGATTCTAATCCAAACATGAATATCGATACTCATCCTAGTGTGGTGGCTTCAAAAATTCTTTACGAGGCAACTGAGCAGCAGATAAAAATAGCAAAATCTGGACATTATCCAACTGTCGATTTAAGTGCCAATTATTACCTTGAGCAAGAAGGGACTTTTAATCAAAGAGACTGGGATATGGCAGTTAATCTGACATTTCCCATTTTTAGTGGAAATAAAACGTCAAAAGAAATTGTTGAGCAAAAGATAGTGAAACAACAAAATCAAAATAATTATTTAAAAACCCGTAATGATTTAAAAGTTATGATGGATAAAATTTTTATGACTATATCTTTGGCCAAGAAACAACTTCGTGCTTATGAGGCTTCAACAGCCGCCAGTTTAAGTGGATATAAAGAAGTTTTAAAGGATTATAAACTCAGATTAACAACGAACTTGGAGCTTAATAGTTCACTCCAAAATTATATTCAAGAAAAAAAGAAACTTATCCAAATTCAGGCAAAAGAAAAATTGGCCAAAGTTCAAATTGCAATTCTTAATGGGGAGTTTTAATGAATTTAACTGAAATTTCTATCAAAAAACCTGTTTTTGCTTGGATGGTGATGGCCGCCTTTCTTATTTTTGGTTCTTTGAGCTTTATGAATTTGGGAATTAGTGAAAAACCTGATGTTGATAATCCTGTGGTTAATATTTCTGTTGCTTGGCCAGGGGCTGCTCCTGAGGTTATTGAATTGGATGTGATTGACCAGCTAGAAAGTTCATTACTTTCAGTTGAGGGGATTAAGGCCATGGACTCTAAGGCCAGAAGAGGAAGAGCTGATATTACTCTTGAGTTTGGTTTAAATAAGGATATTGACGTTGCTGTTCAGGAAGTCCAATCAATTTTAGGACAGGCGCAAAGACGATTACCTTCTGATATTGAAGCCCCAGTAGTAAGAAAATCTAATCCTGAAGATCGGCCGATCCTATGGTTGAGTATTAATAGTGACACTTTTACTAAAAAAGAACTTATGGTCTATGTCAGAGACCAAATTAAAGATCGTTTTCAGACGATTGAAGGGGTGGCCGAAGTTATTCTAGGCGGTTACGTGGATCCAGCTTTGCGGGTTTGGGTAGAAAAAAATAAACTTAGACAGTACGATCTTTCGGTTAATGATATTCTTAATACAATTTCTAAGGAACATGCAGAATATCCAGCTGGGATTTTTGAAAATACCACCACTGAATATAATATTAGAACTTTAGGTGAGGCGACAACACCCCAAGAGTTTTCACAAATCTCAATTAACCAAAGAGGGGGAGCGCCAAATTATTCTCCTATTCCATTGGCCGAAGTGGCCGATGTTGAAGATGGACTTGAAGATCAGCGCCGAATATCTCGAGTGATGGGAAAAATGTCTATTGGTCTGGGCTTTAGAAAACAAAGGGGAACTAACGCAGTTGAAGTGGCAACTCAAGTAAAACAAAAAATGAAAGAAGTCGCTTCCATTCTTCCTGAAGGCACTAAAATTGGTGTTAATTATGATGGAACAAAGTTTATTGAAGATTCTATTGATGAATTGAAATTTACTTTAGTTTTGGCGGGAGTGATGACTTCTTTAGTCGTGTGGTTTTTTCTTGGATCATTTGGTGCAGCAGTTAATATTATGCTTTCTATCCCGACTGCAATCATAGCGACTTTTATGGCCCTCGATTTTTTTGGATTTACTCTAAATACATTTACAATGTTGGGACTGACTTTAGCGGTTGGTCTGGTGGTAGATGATAATATTATGATTCTAGAAAATATAAGTAGGCTTTATAAAAAAGGTATGTCTAAAGTTCAAGCTTCTTTGCAAGGGACTAATGAAATTTCCTTTGCAGCACTGGCTTCTTCAACTGCTATCGTGGCGATTTTTCTTCCTTTGGGTTTTGTAAGTGGAATTGTAGGAAGATATTTTTATGAGTTTGCTATTACTTTATGTGCGGCCATAGCTTTTTCTTATATTGATGCTATCACTTTAACTCCAATGCGAACATCTTATTTGTTGGGCTCGGACAATGAAGAAGGTAAACGAAAAATTGATCGCCTTATGAATTTTTTTGAAAAAAAATATACTCAAGCACTAGAAGTCGCTCTTAAATATAGAGCAGCTATTTTGTTAGGAGCCGTTGTTATTGCTGGACTTACATTTTTGTTAGTAAATACGCTTAAACGTGAGTTTACTCCTCCTCAGGATCAATCTCGTCTTATTCTTTTTATGAAGACACCTACAGGTTCTTCTTTAGAATATACTGAGAAAAAAGTCGCTGAAATTGAAAAAATTCTTATGAATGAGTCAGAACTTAGAAGATACTTCGTCGCCATTGGAGGCTTTAGTGGTGTTGAGTCTAATACGGCCTTTTCTTATGTGACTTTAAAGCCAAAAGGTGATCGACCACAAAATAAAGAGCTTAAAGTAGTTTTATCACAACAAGAATTTGCTAATTATCTTCGAAAAAAAATTAGAGAACAAGTTAAGGGAATTTTTGTCTTTATTCGAGATCCTTCTTTAGGGGGCTTTGGGACAGGAAGCTCTTACCCTATTGAATTTTCTTTAACAGGACCTAGTTATGATGTTCTTATTTCTGAGTCAGAACGGGTAAAGAAGATGATGGAAGAGTCTAAGTTTATGGTAGATATCGACTCTGATTTTCAAGGAAAAATTCCAGAACTTAGAATTATACCTGATCGCCAAAAAGCTATGCAACGAGGGGTTTCGGTGGATGAAATAGGGAGGACTATTCAAAGTATGGTAAGTGGAGTCACTGCGGGGAAGTTTTCTAAAGGAGGAAGACGATACGATATTGTGGTTAAAATTAAAGAAAGTGGCTTAGAAAAAATTCATGATATTTCAAAAATTAATGTCAGAAATAATCGAGGAGAGTTGATTCCTTTATCTGATGTAACAAAAATTCAAGAAGAAAAAGGTCTATTGTCTATCAATAGAAAGGATCGTGCTCGTGCTATTACATTGACAGCAAACTTAGCCGATGGTGTTTCGCAAGGAGAAGCACTTGAGTTTTTGCGTACTAAAATTAAACCAAGTCTTAAAGAAAATTATAGTTTGTATGAAAGTGGAAGTGTCCAAACTTATAATGAGTCTTTTGTGAGCTTAGTTAATGTTATTATTCTTGGACTGATCATTGCTTTCATGGTTCTTGCCTCTCAGTTTAATTCATTTGTACAACCCATTAGTATTCTCTCGATTTTACCTTTTAGTTTTACTGGTGCTTTTATCGCTTTAAAAATTGCTGATCAATCACTTAATATTTATTCCATGATTGGATTAATTCTTTTAATGGGGATTGTGAAGAAAAACTCCATTATCTTAGTTGATTTTACCAACCAAGTTCGTGAACAAGGAAAGTCCGTGCATGAAGCTTTAATGCATGCTTGTCCGATACGACTTAGACCCATAATTATGACTTCAGTTTCTACTATCGCAGGAACTCTACCTGCTGCTTTGGCCTTGGGGCCAGGAGCAGAGACGAGAGTTCCCATGGCGTTAACGGTTATTGGAGGACTTTTTGTTTCGACATTACTGACCTTATTTATTGTGCCATGTTTGTATTCGTATATCCCTGGTAAAGTCGATCAAGAGAGGGCCGAAATTTAAGAGTATGCCTTATTTAATTGGCGTATTAAAATGTGGCCAGCTTTATTAAATTTTTTTTCAAATTATTTGTGAAAATTCATTTGTATTTTCGAGGTATTATAATACTTGTTAAATAATTAAGTTTTTCTTTATACTTAGTGGTACGATATAGGGGATATGGAATTATTTCGGTTTTTTATAAGTATTTTCTTTATATTATCTTGTACCTCTTCTATAGATGTTCAGGTTTATTCAGTTGACAGGTCAATATATGTTGAATCTTCTTCTGATGGTACAGGAATACGAATTACCAATATTAATCTTCAAACGAGTGAAACAATTGATCTGTATGCAGTTAAACGAGCCGAAAATGGCGAATTTGAAAGTAATTTATCTGTCTCTTGGGAATTAGAAGGAGATATTGGCCAACTACTGATTTTATCAGGTGGAAAATCTGCTAAATTTGAGGCCCAATCGACTGGTTCGGGAAAAATTTTTATAAGAAAAAATGGTGTTATTATTAAAAGTGTTGATGTGGCGGTTAGCGAATTTGTGAACACAGTCGACTCAGTAAATATGACGAATATAACTTCACAAAGTTTTGATATAACAGTTGTGACAAAAGCGACTTTAAGCGCTTCTGATTCAGCTAAACTCTATTATTGTAATCATTCTAAAATACCAGACTGTGATCCTAGGCAATGGTATGAAATTGATATGAGTAAAAATGGAAAAAATTTTGAAGCTTCTTCCCCTAGTTTTAAATTTCCAGATGATCCCAAAGATGAAATTAAAGTATTAACATCTGTGACTCTTAATTCAGGAGTTAGTGAGCAAACAAGTATCGTTCGCTTAGATGGCCCTGCTCAAATTTATCGCTCAATTGGAATTAACAATACTTCAGCTTTAGCTAGTAGAACTTCAAGTGGTACCAATGAAGCGCTTATTACGGACTCTGTAATTGTTTTTGATAACCCTCTTGCAGGAAATATTGGAATTGGTGATGCTATAGTTATTGACCATAGTGTTACAGCTGGTTTTGAAGAGATCTTTTTTATAAGAAAAAGAATAAGTGCAAATCAATTTCTTTTAAATGATCTTAATGGAGCTGAGCTTGAAACTGATTATGCAGAAATTCTTAATTGGGAGATTTATCGCGCTTATTCAAGAGTTACTGATACCAATACTCTAGATGAGAATACGGGGATACCAGCAGAAGTAAGAAACTTTGATACTTCTCAAGATGCTGTAAATGATAATAAGGCCTGGCATTTTGCTTTTTACGCAGATGGAGCTTGGTCTGGCTCTGGTAAAAATAATATTTCTGGTTGGAATTTATTTGGAGATAATTTTTTACGTTTTTTTGTTCCTTTTCTCTCAACTCATGTGGGAGTTTCCCAGCGCCACAGTGGAAAATGGGATGGAACAAAAGCTATGATTAGTTGGGTAGGAAGTGGAAATTACCAATGGCCTTTTATGCAAAGAGGAGCGGGAAAAAATGCCGTCAGAGTTGAAGGTTTTCAATTTCAAATCGATGATGGAGGTTATGCAAATATATATGCCTTTAGAGTAGATGATTATAATATGGCCGATGGAGCTTATGCTTATTTCCATCACAATATTATCCGTGGTGTTGGTGTTGGGGGAGGAGGATTTTCTTTTGTGATGGGTAATGCGGATATTAAAGGCTATGCTTTTAATAATATTGCTTATGACTTAGGCGGAACCGGCTTTGCACTTGAAGGCACAAATTCTGTTGCTTCACATAATACTTCTTTTAGAAATGATTGGAACTTTTTGGGTTATAGTGGTTCAGGGACAGCTTCGTATTTAGGAAATATTTCTCACTCTAGTAGCACTTATGAGTTTAGAAGCTCAGTTAGTGGAGTTTTATCAGATTATAATATTTCTGAGGATACAACGGCACCTGGAGCTAACTCTTATGATAATACAACTTTAGGGGAAATTGACTTTGTCGATCTAACAGGAGGAAGTGAGGATTTATGTATTACAACATCTTCACTGGCCTATATGTTAGGCCCAAAAATGATAGAAGAATCAGATCCTTTTAAAATCTATTATGACGCTGCTGGAAACTTAAGAAGACCATCTGATACAGTTTTTCCTTTAGGGGCCTGTGTGAGAAATTAATTGGCCTTTTTATGCAGTGGGGCCACCCAAAATAAAAGAATCATTCCGGGTAAGGCCAATAGAGTACAAATAAGAAAAAACTTAGTATAGCCTAGACCTGGCATGGCCCCTAAGAGATCATAAAATAGTTCATCATTTGGCTTTACACCTTCGATAATCACCCCTGCAATAACCCCAGCAAAAGATTTTGGAATTGCAAAAATAGAGGAAAGTAAGGCCAGCTGAGTTCCTGTAAAACTTTTGTTCGTATTGGATGCAATAAAGGCCATAAGGGCGGCTGAACCAAGACCTACTCCTAGGTATTCAAAAGCAACCACCAATCCCAGCACATAGGTATTTGGTCCAACTTCATTTAAAAGAGCAAAGCCCAATATTGAAAGTAATTGGACAAGACCAAAAAACCATAGCGATTTATTTATTCCCAGCTTGAACATGATCGCACCGCCAATAAAACCACCAATAAGCATGGACCAAACAGCGACGGCTTTGACGACGCCCCCGATAACTGTCATAGAAAAGCCAACATCTAAATAAAAAGGTGTGATTAGAGCGGTGGCAACGGTATCGCCAAATTTGTAAAAAAAGATAAAAAAGATAATTAAAAGAGCGTGTTTGGTTCCTCCACGTTTAAAAAATTCGACAAAAGGTGTGACAACGGCCTCTTTTAAAGTTTGCGGGGTTTCATTTTCATTAACAAGCTCTCTAATCCATAATGTGTGTAAAACACCTACCAACATAAAACTTGCTACAATTGAAAAAACAAGCGGCCAGCTAAGATAGTCCGCCAAGATTAGACCTAGACCTCCAGGGATAAAACCAGCAATTCTATAAGCATTAGCATAATAAGAATTTCCTAGCCCCAATTCTTCATCAGGTAATAATTCTCGACGATAAGAATCTAAGACAATATCTTGAGTGGCCGAAAAAAAAGCAATGGCCAATCCCACATAAAGGATAAGGTCTATATCAACTTGTGGTTTTAAAAACCCCAAATAGCACATAAAGACTAGAATAAGTATTTGCGTTATAAGCATCCAGCCTCTTCTTCGTCCTAAAAAGGGAGGAACATAACGATCCACGAAAGGGGCCCAGAGGTACTTAAAAGAATAAGGGACTAAAACAAAGCCAAAAAAGCCAATTGTCTTTAAGTCGACATTTTCGGCCTTAAGCCAAGCAGGAATGAGTTGTAAAAGAAAATAGATAGGAAGGCCGGCAGTAAAACCATTAAGAAGACAAATGAGCATTTTTTTATCAACTAAAGCCTGCAAAAGACTTAATTTTTTCTTTTTTTCCATATCATTTTTCCAAGTTTAAAGGGCCAATCCTGGTATTTTCTCTTTTAAAAGTATCAATCATAATGAGCTTTCGTCTAGTATTTTATAGGACTTAGCCTATGAATTGCTTATTTTTGCCATCTAATTGCAGGATTTAAGCAAAATAGGGTAAAATAAAGTAAGGAGTAAGTTATGAGGCAAACCCTGTTGTTGGATGCTAGTTACTATCCTTTAAAAATGATTCATTGGAAAAAAGCGTTAACTTTGTTTTTTACACAAAGGGCGGAAGTCGTTGAACATCATAGTGATATCGAAATCCATTCTCCTTCTGATAGTTTTAAATTACCTAAAGTTATGCGGTTGTTTACAAAAGTAGGTCAAACTAATATTGTCAAATTTAATAGGCAGAATATTTTTTATAGAGATCATTTTACTTGTCAATATTGTCATACACCTTTTAAAGCAAAGGATTTAACCCTCGATCATGTGATACCCAAATCAAAAGGGGGAAGTACAGATTGGGAGAATATTGTAACTGCATGTGGACCTTGCAACAATAAAAAAGGCGATAAATCACTTAAAGAGATGGGAATTAAACTTAAGAAAAAACCTAAAGAGCCAATGTGGATGTCTTTTTTCTTATTAAAATTAGGTCAAAAAGAAAAGAGTGTTTGGAGTGATTGGTTTGCTTTAAAAAAACCATAGTTTTTCTCGTAATATATTTAAGGGCCGCTACACTAATAAAAGAGTGGAGGTGGCATGCTTAAAAAAATTTTTATTTTCTGTCTTTTTTTGATTCTCATCGTAACGATAAAATTATTTGGTTTAGATCAGTATTTAAGTTTTGAATATATAAAAGAAAATCAATCGCTATTTGAGTCTTATTACCTTACTCATCGTTTTTCCACTATTTTTGCTTTTTTTGGAATTTATATTATTTCGACAGCACTTTCTATTCCTGGAGCAACTGTATTAACATTGTTGGGAGGTGCATTGTTTGGCCTTGAACTTGGGCTCGTTCTCATTTCTTTTGCTTCTAGCATCGGGGCCACTATGGCCTTTTTTATTTCGAGAACTGTCTTAAGAGATTATGTGGAAAAAAAATATGCAAAATACTTAAAAAGAATTAATGAAGGGGTCAAAAAAGAAGGTGGTTTTTATCTTTTTAGCCTACGATTAGTTCCTTTGTTTCCTTTTTTCCTTATTAATTTAACTATGGGTTTAACAAAGTTGTCGGCTTTTAAATTCTATGTGATTTCTCAAATTGGAATGTTGCCTGGAACATTTGTCTATGTAAATGCTGGATCTCAATTATCAGACTTAGAATCTTTAGAAGGAATTATGGGACCTGATATTATTGGTTCATTTATTCTTTTAGGTATTTTTCCTTTGTTGGCCAAAAAAATTCTTGAATGGCTTAAGGCCAAAAAAGTTTATCGCAATTACAAAAAACCAAAAAAATTCGACTATAATATTGTGACAATTGGGGCTGGCTCTGGTGGATTAGTCGCCAGTTATATTGCGGCTGCGGTTAAAGCAAAAGTTGCCCTTATAGAAAAAGATAAAATGGGAGGGGACTGTTTAAATACAGGTTGTGTTCCTTCGAAGACCTTATTAAAGTCTGCAAAAATGGCGCATGCCCTTAAGGTTGCCAAAGACTATGGTGTTCATGTTCAAGGAGTAAAGATTGATTTTCAACAAGTGATGAAAAGAGTTCAACAAGTTATTAAAAAAATTGAGCCTCATGATAGTGTTGAACGTTATGAGTCTTTAGGAGTTGAGTGTATTCAAGGTGAAGCTAAAATTATTTCACCTTGGGAAATCGAAGTTAATTCAAAAATTATCACAACAAAAAATATTATTATTGCAACAGGGGCCTCTCCTTTTATACCGCCCATCAAAGGGATAGAGTCAATTAAATATCTCACTTCTCATAATCTGTGGCAGTTAAAGTCATTACCACAGAAACTTGTTATTTTAGGAGGGGGACCAATTGGAGTTGAAATGGCTTTGGCCTTTCATAGGCTTGGGTCTAAGGTTACAGTGGTAGAAATGGGAACAAGACTTATGATGAAAGAAGATCATGATATCTCTGAAATTGTCTTAGAAAATTTAAAAGAAGAAGGAATTGAAGTTTTGTTGGAGCACGAGGCAACCGAAGTTCACAATGGGAAATTGATTTGTTCTCATCAGAGTGAAAATATTGAAGTTCTTTTTGATGAGATTCTTATTGCAGTAGGAAGAAAAGCAAATACAAAAGGTTTTGGCCTTGAAGAATTAAAAATAGAACTTAATTCTAATGGGACAATTAAAACTAATGACTTTTTACAAACGAGATTTCCAAATATATATGCTTGTGGTGATGTGGTCGGCCCTTATCAGCTTACACATACGGCGTCTCATCAAGCTTGGTATTGTGCTGTTAACGCTCTTTTTTCACCTTTTAAAAAGTTTAAGGTCGATTATCGTGTTATACCTTGGTGTACTTATTTGGATCCTGAAGTTGCAACTGTTGGGTTAAATGAAACTGCTTGCCTTGATAATGGTATTGAATACGATGTTTATACTTATGACATTAGTGATTTGGATAGAGCTATTGCAGATGGAGTTGATAAGGGAATTGTAAAGGTGCTTTTAGCAAAGAATTCGGATAAGATTTTAGGGGCCACAATTGTAGCCGCTAATGCCGGGGAGCTTATTGCTGAGTTTGTGACCTCAATGAAACATTCTAAGGGATTAAATCATATTTTAGGAACGATTCATAGTTATCCCACCATGGCCGAAGCAAATAAGTTTGTTGCGGGACAATGGAAGCGTGAAACAGCACCTCAAAGACTTTTAGCCTGGGCCCAAAAATTTCACAGTTGGAGACGTTAATGAAGAAATTTATCTTTTTATTTTTTGTGTTTCAATGGACACTTGCTTTTTCTTTTGATCATCAACACCAAAAGTGGAATGATATTTTACAAAAATATACTTTAGTTAAAAAAAAACAAGTTTTAGTAAACTATAAAAGCCTCTTAAAGAATACCTCAGAATTGAATAATTATTTGACTTCTTTATCTGAGGTTACGCCTAAAACTTTTGCTAAGTTTACAAAAAATCAAAAATTATGTTTTTGGATAAATGCTTATAATGCTTTTACAGTTAAACTTATCTTAGATCATTATCCCGTAAAATCTATTAAAGATATAGGAAGTTTTTTTTCTTCGCCTTGGTCTAAAGAATTTATTTCTTTGATGGGGAAAAAAATGAGTCTTGATGAAATTGAGCATGAGACGATTAGGAAAAATTTTAGTGAGCCTCGTATTCATTTCGCAGTAAATTGTGCTTCTGTAGGATGTCCCTCGCTTTATCAAGAAGCCTTTAGGGCAAATAAAATGGATGAGCAACTTGAAGTTGCGACAAGTACTTTTTTAAAAAATCGTAGTAAAAATTATCGCCAAGAAAAAGTCTTGTATTTATCTAAAATTTTTAAATGGTACAGTGAAGACTTTGGCGATAATGAAAAAAATATTTTGGCGTTTGTTGGTCAATATTTGGATGTTAAAGGAGTAAGCTCGGTTAAGTATCTCAATTATGACTGGTCTTTAAATTCTTTAGAAAATGGACTAAAAAATTGAGACCAAAATGAATTTAAGTCTTTATGGGTATATTCTTTAAGCCCAAAAACGGAATTTTCTTGCCTTGTATAGGTTTTAAATATTCTGTCCCAAAAGCTAAATACATTGCCATAGTTCGAGTTTGTAAGATTTCTTTTGGGAGAGTGATGGGGAAAATGCATGGCCGGAGTCACAATAATAAAACGCAAGTAGTAATCCCATTTTTTGGAGAGATGAATATTAGAGTGATTAAATATGGCCATAGAGTTAAGAAAAATTTCATAAATAAAAAAGCTTTCAAGCCTTGGAATAAAAATATATAGCAAAATCATTTTATAGGCTCCAGATAGGACAATTTCACCCGGATGAAATCTTAACGCTGTAGAGAAGTCTAAACTCTCATCACTATGATGAACGGCATGATATTTCCATAGGGGTTTTATCATATGAAAAAAGCGATGTTGCCAATAAATGGCAAAATCAAAAATCAAGAGCGTGAGAATTAAGTCTAGTCCCCAGGGAAGCTTGGCCAAGCTCAAGTTTCGATCCATCGCCAAAAACTTATTTGTCATCTCTAGTAAACCATTGGGAAAGCATATCTTGAGAAAAAGAATTCCACTAAGTAAAAATAAAAAATTGATTAATAGTCGTTTTTTATAATTTCTTTTTAAATAAGGAATAAAAAACTCTCCACTTAGGCAGCAAAAGAGAATGATAAAAAAAATAAAAACTCTTATTGTTTCATGATTCATTTTTTTATTTTATCATAGAAATAATGAAAAGTTTTATTTCTCCTTATCAATCGGGTTCAATATTAAAAGTGTTAATTTTACCCAATTCAAAAAAAAATCAAATTGTGGGGATTTATGGCGATCCGCCGCGACTTAAATTGAAAATTGCGGCTAAAGCGATTGAAGGCAAGGCCAATAAAGAGCTTTTACGTTTTTTGGCAAAAATCTTACATATTTCTCCTTCTAAGACTGAAATTTTAAAAGGACAAGAGTCTAAATTAAAAACGATTTACATTGAATTGTCCTCGGCAGAATTATCTCATTCAATAGAGAAAATGATTTCGTCTTAAGAGATGATTCTTTAACTAGACAAAAAAGATCAATAGAAGCTAGAATAAATCAACAAAACTAAAATTTTTTAAAAAGTATTTATATATGAAAAAACAATTAAAATTTATTGATCTCTTCAGCGGTTGTGGTGGTTTTTCTGCCGGATTAGAAATGGCCGGACATAAATGTCTCTTGGGCGTTGACTTTGATGAAGCCGCTGTAAAGAGCTTTGCACGTAATCATCCTAAGGCCCATGCTTTACATATGGATATACGAAAACTGACTAAAACCAAACTACAAAAATTGATCGACTTTGATCAAGTTGATATGGTGGTTGGTGGACCTCCTTGTCAAGGTTTTTCAACGGTTGGAAAGGGTGATGTCGATGATCAAAGAAATGCTCTTTTTCAGCAATTTGTAAGAATTGTAAGGTTAACTAATCCTAAAGTTATTTTATTTGAAAATGTGACAGGAATGTTGGCAAAAAAAAACGAGTTCATCTTAAGGCGCATATTCCGTTCCTTTGAAAAGTTAGGTTATATTATGGATGCTCAAGTGATGAGTGCTGATTTGTACGGTGTTCCTTCTCGTAGGCGTAGGACTATTATTATGGGAACGAAAGGGACTTTACCAGCTTTTCCAGCTCCAACCCATGGGCAAAATAAGCATCTTGTGAGTGTTCAAAAAGCCTTTAAACAGCTTTCAAAATATAAAAAATTACAAAACCACAATTTAGAGAGCGCTAAAATAGCTAATAAATTAGATGAAAAGCGCTTGCAGCATATTCCTGCGGGGGCAGGGATAAGATATGAAAAAGATGAGAAAGCTTATTTACCAAAAAGGCTCAGATATAATATTAATTGGAATGAAATTAACGAAAAAAGATTTCGTCAAACAAGGCTTCAAAGAGTTCCTTTAGATGGACCAGCTCCAACTATTTTAACTTCACGAACAATGTATTATCATCCAATAGAAGCAAGGTATTTAACAGCTCGTGAAGCAGCTTGTTTACAAAGTTTTCCTTATAATTTTATTTTTGAAGGAAGTACCACTGCGCAGTTTAGGCAAATTGGAAATGCAGTCCCTCCTTTATTGGCCAAAAGTTTAGGTGAGCAATTACACAAAATTGACTTTAATACCTTTAAGCCTACTCAAATGAAAAAATTTTCTAAGTCTAAAGATTTAAGTAAAGCAGCCTTTCATTATAAAACAGTGTTATAGTTTTTACATTCAAGTGCCGAATAAATATTTCTTTGAAACCATCTTTGATGTTGTTCAACTTCATTTAAGGCGGGGAGCTTCTTGCAGGAATTACGCAATATACTATCAATATCAAAATCCGGCTCTTGAATTTCACTATATTCAAGAATTGCTCTTTTAAGAACAAGTACAGCTTTTTGATTTAAGTTTTCTACTGCATAATAAAGAGCAGAGTTGTCTTCTTCGTCTTTGAGAGTTGGGTTGGCTTTATTTCCCAATAATTTTCTGATGAGTACTGTATCATTGATTTTTGTCGCCTTAATCAATGGAGTAGATTTGTATTGATTATTAATATTTATTTTATGTCTGAGTAACGTTTGAATGATGAGGTGACGAGTTTCAAATTCGGGGTATTCGATTGCCATAAGGAGAAGGTTTTCTTGGTCAATGAGTTTTTTATATTGCTTAAAATTATTAAGTAAATAGCTAATAAAATAAATATTCCCTGTTTCTATCGCAGTTATGAGGGTTGATAATTGAACCTCTTTATGTGTTTGTACAAGCTCAATAAGCCTTGTTAGTTTTGTGAAATTTTTTTGTTGTGCTATGTTATAGGAACCTTCAGTGTTTGCTCCAAAAGTAATAAGTTTTATGGCCATGTCCTCATTATCTTTTTTTATTGCTTGAATAAGTAAGCTTGTTTTTTGACTTGAAATAATATTCAAGTCGACATTTTTTAATATAAGGGCATTTAGAACAAAATTATTTTCTTTTTCTATGGCCAACTCAATAGGGAATTCACCTTTAAGATTTGTTTGGTTAAGGTTTGTAGTCTTTTCGATGACTTTATTTATGATTTCAGTTTTCGTTGATTTAATCGCCATTGTAAGAGGGGTCTCACCATTTGTTTTAAAGCGAAAATGAATTTCTTTAAATTTTATTAAAGCTGTTTCAACGAGATTAGTATCATTAGAGTAAAGAGCATCATAGAGTTGTGATCTTTTTAATTTTTGTTGATCATTTAAAACTTCACCAGGCGTATCAGAATTTGTATCTGAAGTATTTGCTTTATGATCTTCTTCAATTCTTTTACCGCAAGAAGTGAGCAAAACCAATAATATGGCGAACTTTATAAGTTTATTCATCTTAAGGAAATTTTACTATGGGGGGAGAAAGCAGAAAATTTTTTTGAAAAACTTACATAGAGATAGGGCCAAAATATTTGACCCTATCTAGTAAAAACAGTGACTTAGTATATTCTAGATTTATTTCTTTTAGAAATTCTAAGGAGTTTATTAAGTCCTGGATTTGATCTTACATCATCAAGAGTTAAAAGAGCGACAACACCAGCACCTTCACCTCTTTCATCAGGGTGAATTAAGGAAACAATCCCATAGCTTTTGCCATTAATTTTAATTTTGTAGTGTACACTTATGTTAAAGTCTTCTGGAAGGTTGATAGGTAGAAAAAAACCAAAAACTTTCTCAGAAGCATAAAGTGTAATGTCTTTTGCTTTAGGAATATTAATCGCTAAAGCTGGTAAAGTTCCATCAATAAGAAATGGAAATGGTCTTCCATCTGGAAGAGTTTCATTGGGAACAGATCTAAAATCATCATTCTCAACATCTCTAAGGTCAAAGGCAATACTAATTAAAGTTCCACCGAATGATCCATCAGAGCTAATTGAAGGACTCACTGTAAGAGTTGAATGATCCATTTTTCTAATGGGCATTGTAAGTCCACCTTGAAGATCAACTTTTTCAAGTTCTACTGTTAAGAGAATTTTCCCATCATTAATGTTAACTTTTGGCCCATTTACACCTGGGATGTACTGGCCATCCTCTTGTTTTAAACAAGAAGTTGCTGAAAATAAAAATGCACTAAGCACTAAATACGATAATACCTTCATACGAATTCCTTTTCTTCTGTGAAGTGTGAGTATAAGTACCTTCTTGATCGGAGCTTTGGAGGGGCAACTTAAATTTTTTTGCGAGTTTTGGTAAAAAATTACTGCAACAATTTTGTCTATTGTAACGATGAGCAGCTAGTGGTATATTTTGTCTGTTCAAAGCAAAATTTAGGAGAAATGTGATGAAAACAATGTTAGTGATTTTATTCGCAATGGCTTTTTCAGTTGGTGCTAGTGCGTTTGATGCTGAAAAATTCTTTAAAAAGACGTGTACTCAATGTCATACTATTGGGGGCGGAGATAAAATTGGACCAGATTTGGCTGGTTTGTCAAAGCGACGTAAAGTAGATTGGATTGTAAAGTTTGTAAACTATCCTGATGGGATGATTAATGGTGATGCGGAAGAGCCAGGATATGAAAAGCCAGACGCCTTAGCTAAAAAAGTTTATGAGTTGTATAAGCCACAGATGATGGCAGAGCAAGAGATGTCTAAAGAGCAGGTTAAAGCTGTTTTAAAATATATTGATGCTCAGAACAAACAACCCAAAGGTAAGATTACTAAATTAAAGTAGTTTAGATGACCAATAGAAGTAATTTCCCCTTAGTCATTTGGCTATTTGTCGTTTCAGTAATGGTTTTTATGATGGTCATGATTGGGGGAATTACTCGTTTAACAGACTCTGGTCTTTCTATGGTAGACTGGAAGCCATTGATGGGAACAATTCCACCCCTTACGGATCAACAATGGCAAGAGAGCTTTGAGCAATATAAAGCTTATCCTGAGTATAAATTAGTTAATCATCATCGTGGCATGAAACTCGCCGAGTATAAACAAATATTTTTTTGGGAGTATTTTCATCGCTTATTTGGGCGCCTTATCGGTTTGGCCTTCTTTTTTCCTTTCGTTTATTTTTGGATGAAAAAGAAAATTCCCCAAGGTTTTAAGCCTAAATTGATGATAGCCTTTGGTTTGGGTGCTCTTCAGGGTTTAATGGGGTGGTATATGGTAAAAAGTGGTTTAGTTAATGAGCCAGATGTCAGCCATTACCGTTTAGCTGCTCACTTGGGATTGGCTTTTCTTATTATTGCCTATCTTTATTATTTAATTTTACAACTCTCTTATCCGCAAAGAAATCAATTTAAAAAAAATCAATCAAAGCGCTATTTGACAGTTTTTGGTGTTGTTTTGTTTATTCAGATTATTTTAGGGGCTTTTGTGGCCGGTCTAGATGGGGGATTAACCCATAATACCTTTCCTAAAATGGGACGTTACTGGATCCCCAATGAAGTTTTTGAGTTTGTGGGGCTAGATGCTTATTTGCATAGTACAGTGGTTGTTCAGTTTATTCATCGCCTATTTGGTTGGGTTTTGTTTTTTTTGAGCGGATTTATGTTTTTTTTGGCCAATAAGACCTTTGATGAGGATCAACGACGGGCTTGGTATTACCTGGCCAGTTTTGTTTATGTACAATTTTTATTGGGTGTAATGACGATTCTTTATTTTGTTCCATTGTCTATTGCCCTTATGCATCAAGCTGGAGCTTGTTTATTACTGCTATTTTATATCCGTGCTTACTTTTTTACTACGAGATCAAAATAATACGTCTAAGTTTAGCCTATATTATATTCTTTCACTGATAAGGAAAAATACTTGCCTAGTTAAGTTTTTGAAATGATAATGATGAAAAAAATTAATGAGTTGTTTGTGAGATAATAAAATCTCTAGTGGGTGTTTTTTGAAAATTATTTCAATTGCGATATTAACCTTTTTCTTTGTATTTCAAGCTTATGCCATAGGTGGTAAAGGCCCAATGGAAATGGCCAAACAAGGCTTAAAAAATAAGAAGTCAGTGGTTTTGGATAAGGTTGGGATTGAAGAAAACCTTGGAGGACAAATTGACTTATCTTTGCCGTTTAAAAATGAAAAAGGTGAGGATGTTCAACTTAAAAAATATTTCCAGGGTGATACGCCTGTTTTTCTTTTATTAATATATTATGAATGCCCTACCTTGTGTAGCTTACATTTAAATGCTTTGATGCAGACATTTAAAGATTTTGATTGGAAAATCGGCGATAAATTTGAGTTTGTGGCCGTGTCTATTGATCCTGATGAAACTCCCCGTTTAGCGCAAAAAAAATTAGATGCTTATTTGGATGAATATGGAAAGCCAGAGACCAGAGAGGGCTGGCATTTTCTTACAGGAGAAGAGAAAAATATTAGAGCTTTAGCTGATCAAATTGGATTCAAGTATGCTTGGGATCCTAGAGAACAGCAATGGGCTCACACAGCTGCTGCGTATGTTTTAACCCCAGAAGGAAAAATCTCTTATTATCATTATGGGTTAGAAATTCAGCCTAAAATATTAAGATTGTCATTGGTTGAAGCAGCTGACCATAAAATAGGAAATATTGTGGATAGAATGGTTTTATTTTGTTTGCAATACGACCCTAATAAAAAGACTTATGCTTTTTATGCATTTAATATCATGCGATTAGGTGGAATTTTAACGATAATTATTTTAGCAATATATTTATTTAGATTTTGGAGAAAAGAAAATAAGACTCAGGTTAAAGGAAATGATGTATGAGATTTATTGGTGACATTCTGCATGCTATTTTTGGATTTACCCTTCCAGAGCAAGCAGCAAAAAACGTTCACTTAGTTGATGATCTATATAATGTGGTCATGGCACTAAGTGTAATAGGGTTCTTTGGTCTTATGGGAGTGATGACGTATTTCGTAATTCGCTACCATAGAACACAAAATAGCAAGTCAGCTTATATTCCGCATAATGCCTTAGCGGAGACAATCTGGACTGTTATACCTACTATTATTTTTGTAGGAATTTCTATTTGGGGGCTGTTCGCCTATTTTGAAATGGAAAATGTTCCAAAAAATGCTTACAAAATTAATGTGACTGGTAAACAATGGTTGTGGGAGTTTACTTACAAAAAAGACAACTTGGAAATGAGTACTGCGGATATCATGTATGTTCCAGTCAATAAACCTATTGTCTTAGAAATGACGGCTACAGATGTTTTACACTCTTTTTATGTTCCAAGCTTTAGGATTAAAAGAGATACTGTGCCGGGGTTAAAAACACAGGTAAATTTTACGGCAACGAAGCTTGGTGATTTTAAAATCTTTTGTACTGAGTTTTGTGGAACATCTCACTCGAGAATGCGTGGAATTGTTAGAGTCGTTTCAGAAGATCGATTTGAGCGTTGGCTTAACCGAGAAATTAAAGAAGCGAATGTCTCAGATCCTGTAGAGTTAGGTGCTAGGCTTTTTGCTCGTAATTGTACGACATGCCATAATGCAGATAATTCTGTAAAAATTGGTCCTGGTTTAGGTGGAATTTTTGGTAAAGAGCGAAATTTTTCTAATGCCGATTCGGTTGTGGCCAATGAAGAGTATATTAGAGAATCAATTTTGGCACCAAATGAAAAAGTTGTTGAAGGTTTTCCAGCTAAAATGAACTCATTTGCAGGATTGCTTACAGAAAAAGAAATTGATTATCTCATAGAGTATATAAAAACACTTAAATAAGTAGGGGAATTATAATGTCAGCTACAGATACACATTCACACGGTGGCAATTACATCAACTGTGAAAAAGGTCTTTGGTCTTGGTTAACAACAATTGACCACAAAAGAATTGCAATTATGTATTTTATTGCAATTATGATCTTTTTCTTGGTTGGAGGCTTATTTGCTATCTTATTAAGATTAGAACTTTTAACACCTGAACCACTTTTTATGACAGGTGATATGTACAATCGGGCCATGACTTTGCATGGGTCTATTATGGTTTTTATGGTTATTGTTCCAGGGGTTCCAGCTTTACTTGGAAACTTCGCATTACCTTTGATGATTGGAGCAAAAGATGTTGCTTTTCCAAAGCTGAATTTAGCTTCTTGGTACTGCCTTATGGTTGGGGCTTTTGTCGCTATCCTTTCACTTTTTTGGGGTGGTGTTGATACAGGATGGACGTTTTATACTCCTTATTCTGGACGATCAGCAGATGCGGTTACTATGGTGGTTTTAGGAGCTTTTATAATGGGGTTTTCTTCAATCCTTACGGGGTTGAACTTTATTGTAACTATTCATAAGTTACGTGCTCCAGGAATGACAATGATGCGGATGCCACTTTTTGTTTGGTCTTTGTATGCTACAGCGATCATTCAGGTTATTGCGACTCCAGTTTTAGGAATTACATTACTTTTATTAGTTTTTGAGCGAGTTTTTGGAATTGGAATTTTTGATGCTTCGTTAGGTGGAGATCCGGTTTTATTTCAACACTTTTTTTGGTTTTATTCTCACCCTGCTGTTTATATTATGATTATTCCAGCAATGGGTATCATATCTGAAGTTATTGCTACTTTTTCTCAGAAAACAATTTTTGGCTATAAAGCGATTGCTTTTTCTTCATTAGCAATTTCAGCCATTTCATTTTTGGTATGGGGTCACCATATGTTTGTTTCTGGTCAATCAGCTCTGGCCGGTTCAATCTTTTCTGTTTTAACAATGCTTGTAGGAGTCCCAACTGCGATTAAACTTTTCAATTGGGTTTCGACGATGTATCGAGGGAGAGTAAAACTAGATACTCCTATGCTATATGCGATTAATTTTCTTGCGCTTTTTACTATTGGTGGTTTGACAGGATTATTTTTAGCAGCTTTTAATATTGATGTTCATTTGCATGATACTTATTTTGTCGTTGCACACTTTCATTATACGATGCTTGGTGGTGCATTAATGGGATTCTTTGCGGGATTGTTCTATTGGTATCCTAAAATGACAGGTCGAATGTATAATGAGTTTCAAGGTAGAGTTACCGCCATCATGACTTTTGTTGGTTTCAACTTAACTTTTATTCCACAGTTCATTATGGGTTCTCAAGGGATGCCAAGAAGATATCATACTTACGATGGTATGTTCGCTCCTTATCATTTAACATCAACAATTGGTTCATGGATTGTTGCCGCTGGTTTTATTTTTGCCATTTATATTATGGTTAGAGATATGTTTAAAGGTGAAAAATGTGACGCAAAAAATCCATGGGGAGCAACAACACTTGAGTGGACAGTTGATACTCCACCGATTCACGAAAACTTTGAAGAAATTCCAACTGTGTCAGGGAGGCCATATGAGTACCGCTAAGGTTGATAGAAGAGTAGAACACTCACATCATTTTTCTAGCATGGAGCAAGAGCACGAAGCAGGTAAACAAGGTGTTTGGCTTTTTATGGCCACAGAGATTATGATGTTTGGTGGGCTTTTTGTAGGTTATTTTATCTATCGATTTAAATTTCATGACATGTATATTGCAGGTGGTGATTCGCTAGATTGGACTTTAGGTGCATTAAATACCCTCGTCTTATTATTTTCTTCTTTTACTATGGCTCAAGCTGTGACTGAAACGATGAAAGGTAATAATGCGAAGGCACTTAAGTTGGTTTATTTTACGACTGCATGTGCTCTTATATTTATGGTAGTTAAGTATTTTGAATATAGTGCTAAAATTGATCATGGTCTTTTTCCTGGTTTTGATATGTGGAATCCTGATATGGAATATATCAAATCGAAAATTAGAGATGTTGCCTTATTAAATAATGTTGATCCAGCTAATTTAAGATTATTCTTTGTGTTGTATTTTGCGATGACGGGACTGCATGGTCTACATATTGTCATTGGTGTTGGGTTAATGATTTGGCTTATGAAAAGACTTAAGAATAATGAGTTTAGCCCTAAGTATTACACAGCTGTTGAGGGAGTAGGTCTTTATTGGCATATCGTCGATATTATTTGGATTTTCTTATTCCCACTTATGTATTTGATTTAGAATTGGAGATTTTATGGCACATCATATAGTACCGTTAAAAACAAATCTTATAACACTGCTTTCATTAGTAGGGTTAACAATAATAACAGTTTTGACTGCCAAGTTTGTAGACTTAGGTGATTATAACCTTTTGTTAGCAATGTTTATTGCCTGTATCAAAGCTTCTATTGTTTTAGGATGGTTTATGCATCTTAAGTACGATGGAATGATGAACAGAACTATCGCTTTATGTGGGGTAGGCTTTTTACTTTTATTTGTAGGATTTTCATACATCGATCTTTTCTTTAGATAAAAAAATGCTACAAGACCTTAAAATTTTTTTTAAAATGAGTATCGTCAACTTTGTCATAATCAGCGCTATTGCTGGTTATGGCATAGGACATACTGTTGAACAAAATTTTGACCTTTTCAAACTTATTTTATTCTTAGTGGGAACTTTTGGTATTTCTGCTGGAAGTTTGTCTTTAAATCAAGTTCAAGAAGTTTTTAATGATAAATTGATGGAACGAACACAAGTTAGACCTTTGGTGAAGGGAAGCTTTTCAAGGCAAACTGGTTTATATTTAAGCCTTAGTTTAATGTGTGGAGGCTTGATTATTTTATATACGATAAAACCTCTGACTTTTGTTATCGGTCTTGGAATTATACTTATGTATAATGGTCTTTATACTTTGTATTGGAAGAAGAACTGGGCCTTTGCTGCGGTGCCTGGTGCGCTTCCAGGGGCCTTACCAGGAGTTTTAGGCTTTTCAGTTGTGAATGATAATATTTTGTCACCTCCAAGTATTTATTTATTTTTAGTTATGTTTTTGTGGCAAATGCCTCATTTTTGGTCTTTGGCCATTCGCTATGCTGATGACTATACTAAAGGTAAGTTTCCAGTGCTTCCGGCCATTGTCGGATCGGGACGCACAAAGTATCACATATCTTTTTATGTATGGGCATATGTCCTTCTAGGTATTATGAGTCCATTTTTTGTAGACGCTTCTTATGCTTATTTTGTTTTGGTGTTGCCTTTTTCTGTGCTTATGTTGTGGCAGTTTTTACGTTATTTTCGCTCTGAGCAACAAAAGTCTTGGCTTCCTTTTTTCTTAGTGACAAATTTCTCTATGTTGGCGTATATGTTTGCTCCTCTTATTGATAAATATATCCCCTTGCTTTTTGAAATTTAATTGCCTGTAAGCTTTGATAATCATTTATTTTGCCATGAGCATGGCCAATACTATGCGAAAATGATAGGTGAATCTTAGATATTTAATGTCAGTTTAAATAAGGTAATTATTATGAGCAATAAAACAAAAGAAATTTTTTTAAAAGATTACAAAACTCCAAATTATTGGGTTAATAACTTAGATCTTGCAGTCGATATACATGACGATCATGTTATTGTTTATGCTGAAACAGTTTACGAACAAAATGAAGAGCATAAGCAAAATGAGTTACAACTTCATGGTGTAGACTTGGAGCTCCTATCAGTTAAAATTAACGATGAAAAGCTTGATGCAAACTCTTATCAAGTTAATGAAACAGGACTTTTTTTAAGTCAATTGCCTCAAAAGTTTACGCTTCAAACAATGGTAAAAATCAAACCAGAAGAAAACTTTACAGGGGAAGGTTTCTATAAATCCGGAAATATTTATTGTACTCAATGCGAAGCTGAAGGCTTTAGAAGAATTACTTATTTTCTAGACCGGCCTGATGTGATGACAAGTTATCGCGTACGTATGACGGCCCAAAAAGAGCGTTTCCCAAAACTCTTGGCCAATGGAAATATGGTGGAATCTGGAGAGCTTGAAGCCGGAAGACATTTTGCTGTTTGGGAAGACCCTTTTAAAAAACCATCCTATCTTTTTGCTATGGTGGCCGGTGATTTAGCAGTTGTTGATGATGTTTTTAATACGAAATCAAACCGAGAAGTAAAACTTGAGATCTACGTTGATCATGGAAATGAGCATAAATGTGATCATGCCATGAGATCATTGAAAAATGCCATGAGGTGGGATGAAGATAAGTTTGGTCTCGAATACGATCTTGATATTTATATGATTGTTGCAGTTGACTCATTTAATATGGGGGCCATGGAAAATAAAGGCTTAAATATTTTTAACTCTTCATATGTTTTGGCCAATAAAGAGACGGCAACAGATAAGGACTTTGCTGGGGTAGAAGCCGTTATAGGACATGAGTATTTCCATAATTGGAGTGGTAATAGAGTGACTTGTCGGGATTGGTTTCAATTAACTCTTAAAGAGGGGCTTACTGTATTTAGAGATCAGGAGTTTTCTTCAGATATGCTTTCAAGACCTGTTAAAAGAATAGAAGATGTTAAAGGTTTAAGAGGACATCAATTTCCAGAAGATGCCGGACCTTTAAGCCATCCTATTAAACCAAAGTCTTTTGTCGAAATTAATAATTTTTATACAGCAACAATTTATGAAAAAGGTGCGGAAGTTATCCGTATGATTCATACTTTATTAGGAGAAGATGGCTTTAGAAAAGGGATGGATTTATATTTTAAGCGACATGATGGACAGGCCGTAACTACAGAAGACTTTGTTGCAGCAATGGCCGATGCAAATAATGTTGATTTAGAGCAGTTTAAAGTTTGGTATGATCAAAATGGAACTCCAAAACTTGAGATCCAAACAAATTATAATGAACAGGCCCAACAATTTGAGGTCAAAATTAATCAAAATGCCAAGCTTAATAACTCTCAATATAGTGCCCTGCATATGCCTTTTCATCTTTCATTATATGCCCAAGATGGAACAACGTTTTCTCTTGCTCACGAAGGAAAACTAGAACTAAAAGATAAAGAATCAACTTTTGTTTTTGATAATATTACAAGTGAGCCGATTGCTTCATTTAACGAAAATTTTACGGCTCCAGTTATTGTCGATTATAATTATTCTCAAGAACAGTTATGTACATTAATGGTTTATTGTAAAGATGAGTTTAATCAATTTAATGCTGCTCAAAAACTTGCTGAATTAGAGATTTATTCTTTGGTGGCGCAAGCTCATGCTCAAGAGAGCTTTCAAGTAAGTTCTCGTTTTATTGAGGCTTATGGAGAACTCTTAAAAAATGAAACCTTAGATGATGCTTTTAAAGCTTATGCCCTTAGTATACCTGGGGTTAAAGCCATTAACGATAAGTCTGAAAAATTTGATTTTGATTTTTTACCTCAGGCAATTGGCTTTTTGGAAAAGGTATTGGCGGATGAGTTCTTTGATGTCTTAAGTGAGCTTATTCAAAAGCTAGAGCAAAATGATGAATTTAGCTTAAGCTCAAAAGCTATGGGAGAGCGTAGCCTAAGAAATTTTGCTTTATCTTTACTTGTAAAGTCACAAACTAATGAAGCTTATGACTTAGTTTATAATACTTATAAAAATGCGAGTAATATGACTGATAAGTTTTCTGCATTAAAAATTTTGGCCAATAAAAATAATAAGTATCGTGATCAAGCGTTAGGTGATTTTTATGAGCAATGGAAACACGAAACTTTAGTTATGCAAAAATGGTTAAATGTACAGGCCAGCTCAGATGATATGACTTTAGATAAAATGCAACAACTTGAGTCTTTAGAGATTTATAATCCAAAAGTTCCAAATTTACTTCGCTCTTTAATCGGAGTCTACGGTGCTTATAATATTAATAGTTTTCATCGTAATGATGGTAGTGGTTATCAATATTATACTGATAAGATTATTGAGGTAGATAAGTATAACCCTCAAATTGCAGCAGGTATGTGTAAACGATTAAACTTTCTTAAGAAACTTGATGATATACGTGCAAAACATCTTTGCGCTCAATTGCAGCGAATTAAGGCCATATCAGATATTTCAAATGATACTTATGAAGTCGTTGAAAAAAACTTAGCAGATTAGTCTTTTTTTGATTTTACTAAAATAACTGCTTTTTGGCGTTGCTTATTAAAGGTCCATAGAGCTGCGTAAGTAACTGATAGAATTCCTGCGATAGTAGCTAAAATGATCATAAAGACCTCCTTGTTGGTCTTATCGGTTATCTACAAGCTTTATTATAGCAGCTTTTTGGCCATTTTTTGTGTTTTTTATTCAGATATTTACTTAAACCTAGACAAGGCCTATAATTATAGTGTTATTTCAAATACTTAAATACGAAGGATTGATATGAATAGTGTCCTTACAACGCAGCAGAAAGCGTTAAAAGTGAATTTAAACCAAGAAATTTATGGCACTTTTGCGGAAATAGGTGCAGGCCAAGAGGTTGCTGCGAATTTTTTTAAGGCCGGAGCAGCCTCAGGAACTATAGCAAAATCTATTTCGGCTTACGATATGACTTTCTCGGACTCAATTTATGGGAAGGAAAAAAGTGGCCGATATGTTTGCCAATCTCGAGTCGAAAAAATGCTTAAGTATGAATATGACTTATTGGAAGAGCGGCTTGGAAGTACACATAAAGAAAAAACATTTTTTAGTTTTGCCGATACAGTTTCAGCAAGAAATTTTCATGGCACAAATGAAGCTCATGGGTGGCTAGGAGTTAGGTTTCAACATGGCCCTGATGATGAGTCAAGTGAGCTAATTTTACATATTAAAATGCATGATCAAACAAGTATTTTACAGCAAGATGCTATTGGGACTTTGGGCGTAAATCTTATTTATACTGTTTTTTTCTGTCGAGATTCAATTGACCAAATTGTGAAAACATTAATGGAAAATCTCACACGATCTCGCATTGAAATTGATATGATTTACACTAAAGGAAATGCTTTTTCTCATATTGATAATCGCTTACTGAGTTTACAGTTAATTGTAAATTCGTTAACAGATGCTGTGATGTTTGATCATAATGGAGAGGTTAAGCTTGCTAAGGATGAGTTGTATAAAAAAAATATTATTGTTACCAGAGGAAGTTATCGCCCACCCACAAAAGTCAACACTGATATTTTAAAAACCGGCCGAGATAATTTTGCGACTGATATTAAAGATAAAGAAATCGTCTCTTTAGCAGAAATTACAATAAATCATTTACGTGAAGATGGAGAAATTACCAAGGAAGATTTTTTGGCCAGAGTTGATTTGTTGGCCAGTATCGGACAGAGAGTTTTAGTGACGAATATGCCGCAATTTATTCACTTAACTAATTATATTTCCAGTTTTAAACCTAAAAAAATGGCATTAGTTTTTGGTGTTTATAATTTTATGCAATTATTTAAAACAGACTTTAACCAATTTGCTGGAGGACTTTTAGAAGCATTAGGAAGGCTATTTCGCTCTAATATGATGGTTTATTTATATCCCTATAGGGAAGACAATAAATCAGATAAATTAATTGATTTGGATAGTATAAAGCTAGATAGTGAACAGCAGCTTCTCATTGAGTATATTATTAAGTCTGGTAAGGTCAAAGATTTAGTTGGCTATAATGATGAGCTCTTACATATATACTCACGTAAAGTTTTAACCATGATTCGTAATGATGAAAAAGGATGGGAAGAATTTGTTCCTGAAGAGATCGCTAAAACAATTAATGAAAAATGTTTATTTGGTCATCCCTGCAAGCATATTATTAAATAGCTTGTTGTTTTTTTATAAAAGCTTTTGCCTTGAGTAACTTCTTTTTTAATTGTTTATTGATTTCTTTTTTTAGAAATAAATACTCATGACCATTCATTTTATGTTTGCCATGAAACTGATTAAGCACTGTAAATGTATCTTTTTCTAAATACTGAGTAAGACATTTCTCAAGAAAGTATTTTGAATTTTTTTGGCAAAAGTTTTTTCTGGCCGTAACTAATTTTTTAACTTTTTTAGATGTTTTCATCTCAACATCTTTTAAAATAGCTTGTAGTTTTTGATCTACGTCTTGATAAGAAAACTGTTGTTTCAAATGTTCAAGCTCTACAGACTTGAAAGGACCATAATCCTTTTTATATTTATTAAGAACTTGATTTGCGTGAATATTATAACAAGCTTTGACTTTGGTCGTATTTAATTTGCAATAGATAAGAATTTGTTTAGGATCTTGATATTGGATAATATGAACAACTTCTTTATCTGTTGGTTTAACACTAGCTATTGATCTTGAAATTTTTTGCGGGGCTTTCCAATTTGTAAATAAACCTTGAGCCGCAAATTCATTTTTTTCACAACTCATAAAAAATATGCTCATAAATATGAGGATCGCAGTAGAAAGTCTGGTTTTTGAAAGCTTTGTTATGGCCTGCATAGAAAATGATCTCCTTCAAAAATAAGTCGTTCTTTTTAGCTATCGGTAGATATTGGTAAAAACTTAAGTCTTTAGCTCAGATAATAATTGCCTTATGTGGGCCATTATTCTAAGTTATTAATATTATGCGTATTAAAATCTTTCAGTCTCCTTATCATGATCCTTATTTAAATCTGGCCTACGAGGATTGGTTATTAAAGAATATAACTGGGGATGAGCTGATTGTTTTTTTGTATTCAAATTCACCAAGTATTGTTTTGGGCAGATTTCAAAATCCTTGGTTAGAATGTGATATTCAAAAATTGCTAGAGTCTGATGTCAAATTAGTACGTCGTCAAAGTGGTGGAGGAACTGTTTATCATGATCTTGGGAATTTAAACTTTTCCTTTATAAGGCCTACACGTGATCACCATAAAGAGATTAACAATCAAATTCTAATTAAGGCATTAGAAAAAAATAATATCATGGCCTATAGCTCAGGACGCTCTGATATTCTGGTCAATCACAATGGACCAAAGAAAATCTCTGGTGCTGCCTTTAAGCAAAAAAAAGATCGTTCTTTTCATCATGGAACAATGTTAATTGATACAAAGCTGGATAAGCTCAATGGTTTGTTAAAAAGTAAACATCGAGACATTCAAGGCAAAAGCATTGCATCTAATCCAGCTAAAGTTGTTAATCTTAAAGATTTAAATCCTAAATTATTAGCGCAAGACTTTTTTGACTCGCTAAAGACTTCTCTAGAAGAATTTTATCAAACCCAATGCGAATTCATTGACTTTACTACAATGGCCTATGACCAAAAGTATTTTGAATCACTAAGATATTGGGATTGGCTTATTGGTGAAACCCCTTACTTTGAATTAAGTCGGGAGGTTTTGGGTCTTGAAATTGAGTTAAAAGTTAAAAAAGGAAAAATTCACGAATTGAATCTTTATTCTGAAGATGTTTTTGCCATGTTACTTAATGAAGTAAGTTTATCTTTAAAGGATTGTTTATTAAAAGCTGAGACATTTGAGCAGATTGAGTATGATTTATTAGAGAATTTCTGTGCTCATAAAAAAGAACTCAACATTATTTTCAGTCATTTGAGAAGTTTAGATCTATTTAACTTTTAATGGGCCACACAAGTCGAACAACCACCTTCAGAGTTTGCTGGTGCAACGCTTAAATCTTTAAACTCCCAAAGATCAGCATACTTGTTGTTTATATAAGTACATGCAAGTTCTAAAGTATTGAAATCTTTAGTAAAAACTTCATTATGGTTTTGATCGATAACTGTGACGACGTAAATGAGTTCATTGGCCGTTTGTGGGGAGGCCGCAAGTCCTATGATGGCCTTGTATTTTTCACTGATATATTGGGCCGTATTCCAGTTAAATTGATTAAATTGTGTATTTGTTTCCATGGCGTCCTAATTTATAGAAAAATGCATCATTTTTCTTTACAAACTTAGCATAAAAATAGTAACTTACCAATCCTTAAGAGTAAGATTGTAATAAATCAATAAGAAGTAATGGAGGATATATGGCAAAGGGGCCAAGAGTAATTGTAACATTAGAATGTACAGAAGCAAGAAAGATCGGGAAGTCACCTTCAAGATACACAACGACGAAGAATAAAAAGACTCACCCTGAAAGATTAGAGTTAAAAAAGTATAATCCTTTTTTAAAGAAACATACGGTACATAAAGAAATTAAATAGTTTCAATAAACAATACAAATTGAGATGGCCACCAATATATAGAGGTGGCCTTTTTATATGAAAGATTATCCATTTTCTTTTTCTACTCTTGATGAGTTTTCAAATAATGATCCTTACAACTCAGTACCTGCTGAATATACAAAACTTTTGAATGAGTTAAATCATTTAAAAAAAGTATTAAATTTTCCTGCTGTTGAAGAAAATATTGGGCATTTTTTTCAGTTTTTCATGCCAATCTTAAAGCCACAAAAAATCTTTGAAATGGGTTCTGGTTATGGACATAGTGCATTTTGGTTTTTGTTGGGTGGCCAGCAGTGGATTGATCAAATTATTTTAACTGAAAAAAGAAATGATTTAAAAGAATTTTATCATAATTTATCTTGGCCAACTTCATGGTTAGAAAAATTAGAGTATCATCAAGATGATGCCTTTCATATTATTGAACAAGTCGATCAGCTTGACCTGGCCCTTGTCGACGGTGTTAAGGCCAATTATTTAGACTTTTTAAATATACTAGAAAATAAAATGAGCTCTCATGGCCTTGTCTTTATTGATAATTCTTTTTGGAGAGGTAGCTTTTTAGATGAGCATGTCGTGGCAAAAAAGCAGACGGCAAAAAAAATAGCTCAGCTACATGCCTTTATAAGGGAGAGTTCAAAATGGGATGCGGTCTTTATTCCATTTAAAGATGGATTGACTTGCCTTCGTAAAAAAAATTAGTTTCTTATATCAGAATATCTAATGGAGAAACGATTTAAAAAATTCTTGCTTATGATATAAGGATAAGGTCGATCAGAAGCAGTCATAATAAAAAATTGTTTATTCTCAAGTTTAAGATCACTGATAGAGCGAATGAGGTGAGTGACTTTGTAGTCAACCGTCTTCCCATTATTTAAAACAACTTTAATTCTATAAAGGGGAGCTTTTAAATAATTGTTGATGAAATTTTTGAGCTTTTCGTCTTGTTTATCAATAATCATATGAGTTTTAGTCTTTAAAATATCTTCGATGGCCTTGGCTACTCTCGTGTTGTTTACAACCTTATATTTTTTTGCCATCCAAGAACCTTGGTTTTGCGAAAAGTGATTATAGGGTTGAGAGTTTTTGTTGTGATAAAGTTTAAACTCTTTAATTTTAGCAAGCTCCATCGAGAAAATCTCTGACTCTATAAAATCAGATAATTCTAGAGCGGCTAATTTATTTTCAAAAAGTTTTGTTTGATAAATTCGATTATGCCCAGAGACAGTTAAGAATGAAGTATTATCAATAGGATTAATAAGGCCTATTTTGACATTTATTTTCTCTTGATCTTTAGAGATGAGATTGATGTCCATCACGGGACGATCCAATGAAAAGCTTTGAAAATTAATAGGCTCATGCTTATGGATCGTAATGATTTTAATATTGGCCAGTGTGTTTATAATTTGTTTGATTGTTTTTTCTTTTGCGGGAACGACTCTGGGTTTTTGTAAGTACCAACCATCTTTTTCTTTTTTGACACTAAATTCACCTAGACGGTTTTTAAAACTTAGAGCATCAATATTTTCAAGAAATCTTTGATCTACAGGCGATTTTGTTAAGTCGATTGTTGCTTTTTGATAATGGACATCTTGAAAAAATTCAATAAAGCCTAAAAAAGAAACAAGTAAAAGAAAAAAAATACTTGTTAGCCATGTCGAAGCAAGGTTTCTGGTTTTAAGCGAATAACCTTTCATTTAAAATCCCAAATCATCAAAATCATCATCATCTTCATCTTCATTTGTTGGGCGCTTGAGCTTTTTAGGCGGATCAGGAATTTCGGGCTCAATTGAGGTTAAGAAGTTTCTTAATTGGGACCTCTCATTTGGAAATTTGTGTAGAAACTTAGCTTGCACTCTAAATTCTGGTTTGGTCTGTGAGATGATACGAGACTTTCTGCCAATATTACTTGAAGCCGTAACTTCTGCTAAAAGATAAAAGGAGCTTGGGATCACAAATTCAATAATTATATTTTGTCCGTAAATAAAACCCTGCTGACAAAAAATCATTACTTGGTCCATCTGGATATCTGATAAAAGCATAAAGCCATGAGTTATCTTTGATTCATCCGGCATGACTCTTTTAAATGGTTTTTGAGGGACATCTTGAGCAGCATTTTCTTGCTCAGCTTCTGCAGGTGCAGCTTGATCGGCCAGCATTTGAGCTGCAAGCATGGCGGCTTCATCATCTTCTTCGTTAGCACTTTCTTGTGTTTCACTATCTTGATTCTGTAATTGAGCCTCATCTGAGTCTTGTTCTGGTGAAGCTTGATCTTTTTGATCTTCACTATTCTCTTCTTCTTGATCACCACCTAAAGCGGCCATCATCGCCATAGCGTCATCGTCTAAAGGGTTGCCTGAAGAATCTAGATTAGCATCAGCAGCAGAATCTTCATTCTCAGAATCAGTCGACTCTTCTTGGAGATCCCCATTTAGTAAACTTGTGTAGTAGTTTTTAATATCATCAATATTGACTTCTGTATTAGAGTCTTGATGTTCGGTAAGCCTTTGAGCTATGGCCGCTTCGATTTCATCTCTAAGTTTCCAAACTTTGACTTGGATTTTTTTAACTTCTACTGGGTGATTACTTTTATTAATTATATTAGACATACTCAAATGATCTTATATTTTTCAAAAAATATCCAGTAGATAGAAACTTTAGCCTTTTTTTTTTGATGCGACGCGCATAGTTTGTCTTGCCCTGATTATTTTTGTTGCAGTTCGATATAAAATATTTCTAACACACAACAGTAGAGATTAATAAGGAGATTTAAATGAAATTTGCTAGTAAGGCATTCTTATTTTGTTGGTTATTCCCAAGTCTGGCCTGGTCTATCAAGCCTGCTGATTTGCGTCATCCCCATATTCCTGGTGAGGTTTTAGTTAAGCTTAAAAAAACGGATGGTGCTTTTAATAAAGCCTATTCACATTTGGTAGATGAGCATTTTAATTTGAGTTTTGGCAGCTATGCTGTTTTAAAATTCGATAGCAAAGCTGATTTAGTTGAAACGATTAATAGCTTAAATAATAATCCTGAAGTTGAATATGCTGAGCCTAATTATCTTTATTTTACTAATACCAGTGATCCAAAGTTTGATCAATTATGGGGTTTAGATAATCGGCTAAGGCCTTCGGTAGATATTAACGCCCTAAGGGCCTGGGATGTATCTAAAGGATCTCGTAATATTAAAATTGCCGTCATTGATACAGGGCTAGATTATCGTCATGAAGATTTAAGAAATAATGTATGGACTAATACTGCCGAGCTTAATGGAAAGCCAGGTAAAGATGATGATCAAAATGGTTATATTGATGATGTCTATGGTTATGATTTTGCTAATAATGATAATGATCCTCTAGATGGGAATGGCCATGGGACACATTGTGCTGGGACAATTGCAGCTGAGCATGATAATGGGGTTGGTGTTGCTGGGGTGATGGCCCAGGCCCAATTGATTGGAGTTAAGTTTTTAAAGGATAATGGTTCTGGAAGTACCTCAAGTGCTATCAAGGCCATTGATTATGCAGCTAGACTAGATGTTGATATTATGAGCAACTCCTGGGGCAGCGAAGCTTATTCACAGGCCTTAAAAGAAGCTATCGAGAGGACAGCTGCGAAAGGAATTATTTTTGTTGCTGCTGCCGGCAACTCAAATACAAATAACGATACTCAACCACATTATCCTGCTAGCTATAAGGTTGATAATATCATTTCTGTCGCTGCTCATAATAACAAAGATCAATTAGCTAGTTTTTCATGTTATGGAGCAAATTCTGTCCACGTTGCGGCTCCAGGACAGGATATTTTATCCACGACACCAAATAATCGTTACGATTCTTATTCTGGAACATCTATGGCAACACCTCATGTTTCAGGTGTAATTGGTCTTTATTTAAGCCACCATGGTAAGACAGACGTTTCAACGGTAAAAAAGGATTTAATTCAATCCTCGATTTATGCTGCTGCCTATGGACGTAAAACAATCTCAGGTGGCCGTGTTGACGCTTATGAGTTTTTAAACCAGTCTACCATGCCAAGACCAGCTAAACCTGAGCCTAATGCTTGGAGAAGGCAAACAGTGACTCGTTTTGAATCAAAACATCCCTATCGCAACCAAGCTGATTATCAAAAAACTTACCGCGTCTCAGGAGCAAAATTTGTAAGAGTGCTTTTGTCTAAGTTTGATTTAGAAAAAGACTACGATTATATCAGTATTTTAGATCAAAGCGGAAACTCAATTCAACGCATCGATGGCAAAGGGCGAAATAAACAGTCAGAATATGTCGAAGGTGATGAAATTACTGTGAGATTTGAATCTGACTCTTCTTTAGCAAATTGGGGCTTTCTTATAGATGAAATTGAGTATATAAAATAGATGTATTATTTGATTTTTAAAGTTGAGGTGATGTTGTGGACAATACGGTTAATGCCCAAAAATATCCTAAAAGCTCTATAGGAACTCAAATAGATGCTGAGGAAAAAGACTTAGAAGTTATAGAAAAATATAATTGGATAGGGTGGTTTTTTATTACCTTTTTTGGAACCACTCAAAATCCCTATTATTTAGGCTTTAAGTGTAAAAAAACAGGTGAGCTTTTTGCAGAAATAACTGATAAAAAAGAAATTGCCCATTATATGCTTTATCGTAAAAAATAACTTGCTTTTATTTTATAAAGTTTTGAAAAAGAGTAATAATTTCATCTAAGCTTGTTCTCTATTTTTTTCTTTAGTAATTTGCTAAAAAATCAATGGGGAACAATGAAATTTTGCTTGAGCTTATTCTTTCTTATCTTATTAAGCTGTGGCCCTAAGCCTAAGCAGGAATCGTTAAGTTTTAAAAAATTTGAGGTGGGTGGGACTCCCATTGACTTGTACAAACAAGACAAAGAATGTTTGAGCATTTTTAATGCGGATGAGATACCATCATTTCATATTCCAAGGTTTTTAAATGGGACATTTGCATTTGTTAAAATGAGCTTTAAGGGCCAACTTAGGGATAATTATGTTTTGAGTCCAGTTAAGGCTCCGATTGCTAAAAGTTATTATGCTACGACAGGTTTAATTGATGCTAAATTAAAGTATAACGGACAAAAATATGGACATACCCAATATTGGCTTAGATGGAAAAACAAAGGAAGCCTTCTTGATGTTTGCCCAGCAACAAATTCTTATTTGCGTAATAGTTTTGAGTCTGCCGGTTTAAGTGTTTCAGATAGTATTCATAAAGCTTATCAGGGGATTGTTCAAACGGGTCAGTTAAAGCAAATAGCTCCAATAGATGTTGTTGTTGGAGCAAAAATTCGAGTTTCACAAAAATTTTACGGAGGCAGAAGTCATAAGACTCAAAGATTATCTTATATGACAGATAATGCCTTTTATGCACCATCAGAACAAAAAATAGTTTTTCTTCCCCAAAGTGAAGAGGAAAAAGCAAGCTCGGCCAATGCTCCATTTTGGGAGATTCCAATGGTCGCTGCGCATGAGTATGGACACCATGTTTTTCATCAAGTCATGAGTGCTAAGAGTTCTTCAGCACTCAAGATCGTTCATTCTTATGGATGCTTTAAGGCCCATATGGATTATAAAATTCTTTATGGCAAAGTTGGTAAAAAAGCCTCAGCTGAGTTTGCTTTAGGTGCAATTAATGAAGCTTTTGCTGATTTAATTTCTTATTATACTTTGTCAGAAAAAGAAAGTTCTTTAACTAAGGTTCAATGTTTTGCAAAAAATAGAGATGTTGGCTCAGAAACTTTTATGGATGAGAGCTTAAAGGAGTTTAGTGTTACGGCAAGAATTTATATGGATAGTACCTATAAGTTTTCAGATGATAGAAATTGCAATACTCCTAATTATCAAGAAATTCACGATGTCGGTGCTATTTTTGCTTACCAGGCAGATCAGCTACTAAGCCAGGTGCTGGCCGAGAAAGAGATGAAATTAAAAGTTTTACTAAAATGGTTAAAAGTTTTTGCTATTAAAAAGAGTGACTTTAAGACAAGTTCTGTAAGTGTTTATATGTTTAGATCTTTGGAGTTATTAAGAAAATTGGCCAGAGATTATTTAAACGAAGAATTTGGAGCAGTCGATTGTCAAAGCTTAAGGAGAGCTTTTCCGTATACATCTAATGATGAGAATTATCGTTGTAAATACTTATAAACAAAAAAAGGCCTTAATGAAAAGGCCTTTTGTTATAAAAAAAATAATTTGTTTTTAAGCTTGTGGTCCGTACTTTCTCAAAAACTTAGAAAGAGATCCTAACTTGTCTAGAGTTCTAATTGCCTTAGCTGAAAGCCTTAGCTTTACTGTTTTACCTGTTTCTGGATCAAAAACTCTTTTTGTGTGCAAGTTAACTTCTTGTTGCATTTTTGTTTTAATATTTGAGTGAGAAACTTTATGTCCTTTAAGTCTTCTTTTTCCTGTTAAATCACATGTGCGGGCCATAATTATATCCTTTTAAAATTGAAATAATATTCTTTTTTAAGAGCAGATAAAGTACTTGTTTAATTACAATAATGCAAGTCATAAATGAAAAGAATTTTAAGGAGGATTTTTTAATAAATCTTGCCTACTTAGTTTAGTTATTATTAAATTATTGGCATATAAATCACTTTTTAAGGAAAAAAAATGAGTATTAAGCCTTTGAAATTAAAAAATACACTTTATGACGCACCTGCTGGAGCACCAAAATATCCGATTGAGATTAAAGATGGTAGTTCTAAGCAAGTGACTTGTGGTGATCCGCGTTATACAAGGGCTTTATTGGCCTTGATGAATTTAGGTGCTGTTAATGGAGGAGCGGCTTGTCATTGGGGTGGTCCTGCGGCCATGGCAGAATGTATGAGTGCCTTACATGGGATCATGTTTCAAAGTCAGAAGTGGTATGACAAATATAATTTTATTAATGATATTGGCCATGCTGAAAATGGGATCTATGCTCTGAGAGCGAATTTGGGTTACGGAGATTTAGATTTAAATGCCCTAAAAGGTTTTCGTTCAGTGAACTCTAAGCTTACCGGCCATGGTGAGTCGCATCTTTATCCAGAAGGAGTTTTGTTAAGCAATGGACCTTTGAGCTCATCATTAGCTCAGGCTCAAGGTCTGGCCTATGCTGATAAACTTACAGGCTCTGAGCGCACGACTATTGTTTCTATAAGTGATGGGGCCATGATGGAAGGTGAGGCTAAAGAATCTTTAGCCGCTATTGCTGGTCTAGCAAAAAAAGATAAGATGAACCCTTTTGTACTTATTTTATCAGATAATAATACAAAGCTTTCAGGAAGAATTGAAGCCGACTCTTTTGATATGCAAGCAAGCTTTAGCATTATGGAGCAATTGGGTTGGGAAGTTGTAAAAGTTGAAGAGGGTAATAATTTACAAGAGTGTTATCTTGCCTTAGAAAAAGCGCTTGAATTGGCGAAAAAGCAAAAGCCTGTTTTTGTTTGGCTTAAAACAATTAAAGGTTATGGTGTAAAAAATACTGAACTTTCTCATAGTGGAGGGCATGGTTATCCCCTTAAAGCTTATTCTGATGAAATATATCCTTTTTTAGAAGAAGTTCTAGGAGATGAAATTCCCGATGAGCTAAAGCAATGGGCCAATGAGCTGTTGGAAAAGCCCAACAGTGAATCCAATAAGAAAGCTAATATAAAAAAAGAGAAGGCCCAAGCTGGTTTTGCAAGGGCGGCGGTCCAAGCAGTCAAAGAGGGTTATCCTGTTTATTCTGTCTCAAGTGATCTCCAAGGATCAACGGGAATGAAGGGATTTCAAACTGAGGTTCAAGAACATTTTGTTGATGTGGGAATTGCTGAGTCAAATATGATTGGCCATGCTGCAGGTATGAGCCGCGCAGGTTTTATTCCTATCGTTGATACTTTTGCAGCCTTTGGAGTTACTAAGGGGAATCTTCCTCTTATTATGGCCTCATTATCATCTTGTCCGATGATTGCTGTTTTTTCTCATATAGGTTTCCAAGACGCTGCTGATGGAGCTTCTCACCAATCACTTACTTATTTAAGTGCTGTCAGCTCAATTCCTAACACTAACGTTATTATTGTTTCTACTTCTTATGAAGCTGAAACTTTAATGTTAGCTGCAATTAAGGACATTGCTCAAGCACGGCAGGCAGGGAAAACCGCAGAGTCTTATATTTTCTTTGTGGGAAGAGAAAACTTCCCTCATAAACTTGAAAGTCAAAATCCTCAATTTAAGAAAGCAGATGTTCTTAAGCAAGGGGAGGATGGTGTTATTGTTTCAGCAGGCCCATTATTGTTTAAAGCAATTGAAGCGGCAGAAATATTACAGGAAAAAGGGCATTCAGTTAGTGTTGTGAACCTTGCTCATATTAATCGGCCAGATGTGGAGACTATCGGCAAACTTTTAAAAGGTGGCAAAAAACTTTTAACTTTAGAAGAGCACCAGCTTACAGGAGGAATGGGGGCGATGCTATCTCATGCCTTATTAAAAGATGGCCATGAGTTTAAACTCGGTAGTTTGGGTGTTAATGGAGAGTTTGGACGGTCGGCTTATAAAGCGGATGAGTTGTATACGCTTCATGGCTTAGATACTGATTCTATTGTAACAAGTTTCTTAGAGCTATAATGTTTCTTTGAGATATTGATCAATTTGTGAGAAATAATTTTGTGTAATTTCTGGACTGTTCAGGTGGGGATGATGAGTTGCTCCTGAGAGCTCTATTTTTTTCACATTAGGGAAATGTTTGTTATAGAACTTATATGTACAATTACTATCGACAATTTTATCTTGAGTCGAAATGAAAACAAGTATTTCTTCATCAGATAAAGTATTTAAATTTTTCATTTTTTTCCAATAGATTTGAAATTGTTTAAGCCAGTGCACTGGAATTGATTGGCCAATCAAAGGGTCTGTATTTTTTATTTGTTGATATTCTGGAGAAACGATTCTTTCTAGGCGCTTAATTTTAGAATGAAAAGGTAAAAAGAATAAAAGTGTCTTTATTAATGGCCACATGTAAGGACGAACTAAAGGTGCAGTAAGAATTATTTTATTAAAAGGATGTGAGTCACCAGGGTTATCTAATAAAAAACTAGTGATGCCAATGGCACCAGTACTATGACACCAAAAAAGGCAATCTTTTTGAGGAGGGATAAGTTTTATGATGGCCTCAAACATTAGGCGATAGGTTTGAAAATGATCAATATCGTAGTGTTCACCGCTTGAGAGCCCATGGCCAGGAAGGTCAAAGCAATACACTTGATAGCCTTGAGCAAGAAAATGGTGAATATTTTTTTTTACATAAGCACAATGTTCGGAAAAACCAGGAATGACAACAGCTAATTTCTTCGTATCATCACCAAAAATATGTTGAGCAAGTTTTTGCTTAGTGGAACTATAGTCATAGTAAGTAACTTTTTCTAGTCGATAGGAGAAGTTTGGGAGGCTAAAGTATTGATCATACATCTTCATCTCTTTTGACAGTAATGGGAATTTTTATATAAGCTAGTTCTTGTTTATCAGTTAAAAAATGTCCCCCATTAATATTGAATTGAATACTTGGAATTAAAAGTTTAGGGGGAGATAATTGAGTATCCCTTTTTGTTCTAAAGTCTACAAACTCGTTCATTGTGGTATTACCATTGAGATGAATATTATTTTTTTTGGACTCAGCAATTGATGTTATATTTTGGATTTTACGGCCATTGGGAGCATAGTCGTGCCCAACATAAACTTTTGTTTTTTGGGGAAGTTTATAAAGTTTATGATAAATAGAGTGATAAAGATTAGTAGCACTTCCTTGGGGAAAATCACATCGACCTGTTCCAAAGTCAGGCATAAAAAGAGCATCTCCACTAAAAAGATGTTCTTCAATTTTTAGGCAAGCACATGCTGGAGTATGGCCAGGGGTTGAAATGATTTCTATTAAGGCATTACCGAGTTTGAGTTGACTTTTTTCATTTAACAACAGATCAAACTGACTTCCATCAGTACTAAGAGCAGCTAATTTAAAAATATCTTTAAATGTGTTTTGTACTTTGATTATATTCTCATGAATGGCCGTTTTTGCATTGGGGTATTTTTGTTTTAAGTAGGCCAGGCTGGTTAAATGATCTGCGTGGGCATGGGTTTCAATAAAATATGTCGGAGTAAAACCCTCTATCATTCTAAGTAATTGCTTATAGCTTTCAAAAGATATTTGTCCTGTTTCTGCCTGATAGTTTAAAACAGGGTCAATTACGATAGCTTCTTTTGTAAGCAAGTCTTTTACAAGATAAGTGAATGTATTTGTTTGCTCATCAAATAAGTTTTCTACAATAATTTTTGTCATAATTTATCTTCTCTATTTTTTTCTTTTAAGACAAGTTGCCTGGCCCTTTTTCAATTGAAATTCTTTGTTATACTAGAATGAAAAGGAGTTTTAATGGAGACAAAAAGAATTACTGATATTCCTGGAATGCTATATTTATGGAAAGTTGATGATATTTACTTGGCCGGTCAGCCAGATGCAAACTCTTGGGAGCATATTAAAAATTTAGGTATTCAAAAAATTATAAATTTACGAGACGAAAATGAAATGGACTTTAGTGGTGAAATTAAAGTCGTTAAAGAGCTTGGAATGGATTATGTTCAGTTTCCCATTGTTAAAGGTGGTGGATTACTAGCAGACAACTGCCAAAAGCTTAGTGAGATAATACAACAAGATACTGGACCACATTTTATTCACTGTGGATCTGCCAATCGCGTTGCGGGGTGGTTAATCACTCATTTGGTTCGTTACAAAAATATGGACTTTGAAAAAGCGGTTGAGATTGCCCAAGAAAATGGACTTTCTAATCCAGGGTTTATTGATCAAGCTCAAGAGATTATAAAAAACAGTTAATTTTAAGAACACCAACCTGCGGCAACAAGTCTAGTCCCAGAAGTTACAGCATTAATTTTATGTTCATGGCCTGCATGGCCAGTTTGAAAAATAATAATTGTTCCATAAGAAGGGGTCGGGATTTTAGCGCTTTGAGTTTCTCCTTTTTTGCGAATTTCTAAAATGCCTCCTTGGGATGGAGGAGTAAGAGTTAAGGAGAGAGAAAAAGCTAAGACTCTAGAGCCATCATCATGCCATATCCCATCTTCTTCCCATTCATTTGCGCTTTCTCTTAAAGAGAGAATAAACTCTGTTGATGAAAATTTTGTAAAATTTTGAAGATATTTAAAGAGTGATCCATTGGGTCTTAACAATTTTTCAATTATTTGATCAATTTTTTGATAGTTTTTTTGCTTAACTTGGACAAATAACTCGTTGGGTAAATCAAAGCTTGACAGGCAAAAGCCTTTGTTTTCAAGGTCATATTGACACTGTGAAATATTTTTACTTAGACTGGCGCTCATAAAGCTTTAATTTACTTTGTTTTTTATCAAAGGGCCATATTGTCTCTAGAGGATTTTGATATAATGATCTAAGCTGAGCAGACTTCAAGATATGATGCTTGGAGCCACTCAGAAAAGGAGTTTTTTATGCAGAGTCTTATATCAAAACAAAAGGCCCAAGTTAACTGGATGAGATTTAATTCAACTTTTGTTATCGAAGTGACAAGAGGAGGGGATGTTTTCACCTCTACAGCAGTTGCTCTAGGGAAGAGAATGCTCCTTACTGCTGCTCATTGTGTTGATTGTGCTGAGGAGATTGCTTTAATTGTAGGGGAAGATTACCGCAGGCCAGATTCAGTAAAAGCTGTTCACCATTGGGTTATTCATCCTGGCTATAATCCTGGAAAATCTTTTTATCAAAATGATTTGGCCATTATTTATTTAGATGAAGATCTTCCGCATTTTACTGCACTTGAGGTGATAGCAGATCTTCCAGAATTAGATCAAAAATGTTTTTTAGAAAGAATTGGATTTGGGGGTAGAGATAATCATAATATTCGAACTTGGACCAACCCAAGTTATATGGGAACAACTTTTGATAAAAAGAACTTTATCCTAAAAGATGAATTAAGTGTTGTAGGTGATTCTGGAGGACCTGTTTATAAAGAAGAAGAAGGTCAGCTTAAGCTTATTGGGATTCATTCCACCCTTGAAGGAGATAACCGGACATATGTGGTGAACCTTAGTTGTTATAAAGATTGGATTGAAGGACATCTTGAATATAAAAATGTCGTTTAATCTTCCATACAAAGATATATTTTTTCTTCAGGATAATATCGACAAAGCATGTCTTTAACTGAGTTCATCATCCACATTCTCATCGGAAGATTGTAGCGAACTTTATTGTCAAAACTTTTAATATAGTCTTGCTTTGTTATGGGAGAGTCAGGATAGTTTTTTTCGACTTCATGGTAAACATCTTTAGTGAATCTTACTACACCCAAAGAAATATATCCTAGTTGTTTAGACGGCAAGATATTTTTTATTTGTTCAATAAGTTCATTATAATTTTCTTTAAAATGATCTTGATAAATCATTGGATCAAGATGCAGCCCGATTTTATAACCGTGTAAGACAAGCTTTTCAATTGCCTTTAATCGGGCCTTTAAACTAGGACATTTAAAATCAAATGCTTTTGCCCCTTGTGTTGTACTTAAAGTAAAACTAACATAAATATTTGATAAAGGTTGTAGCTGGAGCAATGGGCGAATATTGACCGCCTTTGTTCTTAATTCCAATTTATTAGTAGGATGTTGTTTAAAAAATTCAAAATAATCGGGAAGCTCATTGGCGATATGAGACAGGGCCAAAGAGTCAGAGTATTCACCAGCATGAAACCAAGCTTGAGGATGGATTTTGGCCAAAGATTTCATTTCATCAATAATATCTTGGTGATTAACAAATAACACGACATCAGGGGTATTAAAATAGCCTTGCAGATAACAATATTGACACTCATAAATGCAATTATAAGCATGAATATAATAAAAATGTTTTTCTGAGCCTAGCCCGTAGGCATTGGGAGCTTCTTTTACTTTTTGTCCTTTTTTACCTCCTATAAACAAATCCAATGTGCTTCTTTTGTGTAAATAAGGTTTTTTGACTCGGCCCCAAATATCATCAATATTATCAATTTCTTTTAATTCTTGGTAGTTGAGTGACTTTAGAATATGCACTGTTTTGGGATGTCGCAAATATTCTTTTTCTACAAAGACATTTCTAAACATCAATCTTTCCTTGCCATACTTTTTCGACATCTTGAAATTGAAAACCTTTAAGGGCTTCAGTGAGGTTTTCTATGTTTTTCTGATCATTAATTTCCATCTTTAATACGAGTTTTCTTTGGTCTAATTTGGGATCATAACTGATATTCGCTCCAATCTTTTTAAAAGGAAGAAAAAGATTTTCTAAATAATGGGTAAACTTTTGATTAAGAGGATTCACTATAGCTTCTAGTTTTGAAATCAGCTTATTTGCCTTTTGCTTATCTTTTAATTTTTTAAAACTCTCTTCTTTTTCCAGCTCTTCTAAGGCGTAGGCGATACTTTGGGGGTTTAGTTTTTGTTGGAGAGTTTCAAGGCGCTTTGTTTGAGTAAAACTAGTGTGAAAAGAGAGGTCTAATTGCTGGGATTTTTTTATGGCAGGGATTTGTGCTTGATTTTTATTTTGATTGAAATGTTCCAACATGATTTGTGAGTATTCTTTTGCCTGGTTTTTGAGTTCAAAACATTGAGTCTGCTCATTGGCATAGTCTGAAACAAGTTTATACGCCCTAAGAGGAAGTTTATACTGTTTTGCAATTTTTCCAATGGCCCAGAGCTCTCTATCTACCAAATCAGCAAAGGCACTCATTTGATCGGCATCTTCGTTATTTAAGACTCTTTTATCACTGCTAATACAGTCCAAGTGTCTAGTTGAAGCCATGACAGGATAGGAGTGAAAAATGGGTTTGTTGCCAAAATAAGCATAGCTAGTTCTAATAGGGTAAAGAGTTTTAATCTCTAATTTTTTATTGAGAGCGCCTGCAATCCCGTAATTGATAATTTCTTGAAAGTCATATTGAGCGATATAATATGGAAGTTTTGTCATGACTTCTAAATGCCCTTCTCCAGTGATTAAAAGTGCAAGATCATGATTGTGATAGAACTCGTTATTACGAGTTTTAAGTTTAAGGGCTTGGATAAATTGTTGGGCCTCACCTCTGTGGGCAATACAGATTAACTTCATGCTGCATTTTTAGAGTTTAAAAGGCTTTTTGTAAAGAGATGGCCTTACATATCATTTTTTTCTGGGTATTTATGGCCTATGCAGGCAAATAAGAAAATTGTTTTTGGTGGTGCGGCTTTAAGTGGAAAGGGTGGTGGCTATGGCTTTGGGTCCATAGAAAAACCGATGGAGCTTTTAGACTATGCTTTTGATCAAGGAGTTCGTCTCTATGATACTGCTCCAATCTATGGTTTTCATCAATCAGAGCAGCTTTTAGGCGAGTGTTTTGGCCAAAAGCGAGAAAAAGTAAAAATCATTTCTAAGTCGGGAGTAGGCTGGCACGCTAATAAAAGGGTGAACATGTCTAATGAGCCTAAACAGACAAGACAGATGTTAGAAAATTCTCTTAGGGCCCTGAGCACTGATTATATCGATATCTATATGATTCATTGGCCTGACTCGAAAATTGATATTCGCTATCCCCTAGAAGTTTTAGTTAAGGCAAAAGAGCAAAAAAAAATTCATGCAATTGGGCTTTGTAATACTCATTATAATGATTTGGTTCTTGCCCAGGAAGTGGCACAAATTGAATATCTGCAATCAGAGATTAATTTGTTTAATAATCAATTAGAGTCACTAAAAGAATTAATTCAAAAATCTTCTATACAAACGATGGGGTGGGGGAGTTTTGATAAAGGTATTCTTGCAGGATCGGTTCATGCTGATAGAAAGTTTGAAAAAGATGATGCTCGTTCATGGGCCCCTTGGTGGAAAAAATCGAAGTGGAAAACCAAGGTGGCACAAGTAGAACAATTGGAGCAAAAATATGGGCTTAAAATAAAGAATTACGCACTTGCTTATGCTTTAGATCATGCAGACTTTTCTTTAGTTGGAATGAAAACTAAGCAACATATTGATGATATTTTAGCTATGACACAAAAGCATCTCAATGAGGGGCTAGATTATTCACAGATTTTGGATGATATCCGTGATAAAAATTAGTGTTATTATCCCCACATATAATCGGGCCTATAGTTTAGAACGGGCGATTAAGAGTGTTCTGACTCAATCGTTTCCTTATTATGAATTAATTGTGGTCGACGATGGCTCCACAGACGATACTGCCAACTTATTAGAAAAATATCCACAAATAAAAGTTATTTCTCAAGCTAATCAAGGGGTTTCTGTTGCGCGTAATAATGCAGTAAAGCAAGCTCAGGGAAAATACTTGGCCTTTTTAGATTCCGATGATGAATGGCTTGAGCATAAACTTGAAAAACAATATGAGTTTTTGCAAAAAAATGATTATGTTTGTGTACACTCTGATGAAATTTGGGTTCGCAATGGTGTTCGAGTTAATCCTATGAAAAAGCATCAAAAAGGTGGGGGAGATCAGTTTAAAGATTCTTTGCGTTTGTGTGTGATTTCCCCTTCAACAATTATGTTACAAAAAGATGTTTTTAATCAATTGGGTGGATTTCGAGAAGATTATCCTGTGTGTGAAGATTATGATTTGTGGTTAAAGCTGACAGCAAGATATAAGATTGGTTATATTGATGATTTGTTGATTAAAAAGTTTGGTGGACATCAAGATCAGCTTTCAAGAAAATATTTTGCCATGGATTTTTGGAGAGTCAGATCGATAGATGAGATTTTAGATTATCAGGGTTTATCTATGGATAAAAAAGAAGCTGCAATTGTAGAACTTTTAAAAAAGGCCACAATTTTACTCAAAGGTTATCAAAAGCATCAAAACTTAGGTGCTGATTATCAACAAATTAAAAGTATTTCAGATAAGTGGCAAACTTATCTTTCGTGAGCAATTTTTCTTTTTTTCGGCCGATAATATTTTCGGGGGTTATATTGTGAAAAATCTGAAATTTTTGTCATGTAAATACATGCATATCTTTCAATTTGTGAGGCGTAGACACTAGGCTCAACTCCTGCTCGCATGACCTCTCCCCAATTGGGGTTAAAGTTGGACTCATATGTTTTTATTAGTCCGGCAATTTTTTTGTCTATTTTTTCAATATCATTAAATTTGGCAAAAACATCATTTTTTTCTACCTTTTGCCGATACTCATGTTCTTTGGCATAAAGTTCATCGATTTGATTTTCAAGTGATATTTTTTCTTGCATTAATTGATCAATTTCAATGCTGATCTCTTTGGTCGATTTGTAAGCTTTAACTTCTCGATCCAGCTCTTCAATAACGAGGGCCGTTCGCCAACCACAGGCCTTTTTAAGTTTTACGATATCTCCATAGATATGATCTCCTAAGTAAAGAATTTGGTCACCTTGTAACTCAAAATCTTCTTGTAACTTAGTGGCATATCCTCCTTGATAAACACCTGGAACAAGCTTGACATCATAGTTCTCCATTAAAGCCGTTTTAGGATCAACTTTAAGTGTAGGCATTTTCTCTGTAAAAAAACGAGGTTTGGAAGCCAGTGTCACTGTGATTTCAAAAAGTTCTTGCCAATCCTTGTGGTCTTTTAAAAAAGGATTAATGGTATAATCGAGTAATGCCTTTGTGTAGTTGTAATCAGAGTTTGTAACGATCCATAGTTTTTTGTCGTATTTTTTAAAGCGTTCTAAGACTTCAACAATTTGCTGATCTTTAATGACATATTCTGCTAAATTTTCTTTAACAGTATTTTTTAATGAGCCATCTCTGTGGGCCAAATCTACAGAAAATGTAACATCATCGGCCATATTAGCATATTCAGGAAGGTTCAATTCTGGTTTAGCATCTTTTAGGTCCACAAGTTGAGCAAACAAAATGGTATGAGCAATAGAAAAGGTGGTGTCGATACTCATATAATGGGGATCACTTAAGTCTACCGAAGAACCCTGATAGATTTTCATTTGCTCTTTATAAGTAAGCTCTTTGGTTCCATGATAAGCGGTTTTAATTTTATTATATAAAGAAACTTTGAGAATATTTCCATTGACTTTATCAACGATTAAGCCTCGTATGGCGCGATTAAAATCAAATTGAAATTGACTTATTTCTTTTGGATAGTCTTTTTCTGAAATAAGTTTTTTTAATGATTCATGAAAAGTTAATTTTTCAAATTTATCGCTATTATATCTGACTAATGTATGATCCATATCAAAACCTATAACTTTGATATGTTTCATATTGAGAACTCTATTTACATATATACCCATTTTTACCTCAATGATATTTCAAATACTTAGCTGTATTCTGCTTGTTTAAGCTACATACGTCAATACTTGGTTTGTTACTGTCTTGGAGATTTAATGACATTATCTTACATTAGACTAAAAAAATTACAATTAACAAGCTGCATTCAGGACAAAGGAAATCGTGCAAGTTTATGTTGTTTACCAGATGGACGTAGGAGTTTAGGGACAATGAGAACATTAAATAAAGCATTTATTCTATTAGCTGGACTTAGTTGTAGTTTATTCTTTCAAAAAGGATTTGCTAAAAATAGAATTATTTATGGAGTTGATGATAGAACTGAGACTTATCAAACCTCAAAAAGAATTCAGAAATTGGCCGGCTCAACTGCTGGGATGATTGAAAATAAAAAAATATATGCTGTTAAGAAACATTTTATGCTTCCTCCTAAAGACTTAGGTTCTGAGTATGGCCTATGCGAACAGGAAAGGTTTAAAGATCAATCCAGTGCAGTGATTTGTTCCGGTTTTCTAATTGGTCCTGACTTGTTAGTTACGGCCGGACATTGTATTAAAACCCAGGCCAGATGTGATGCAGTTTCTTGGGTTTTTGATTATAAAATCCAAGCAAAGACTGGCAAAGCCGATATTTTAATTCCTAGTAAGAATGTTTATAAGTGTAAAAAACTTATTGAGTCTAAACTGACAGGTTCAGGCCAATATAAGCAAGACTATTCAGTAGTTCAGCTTGATCGCGTAGTTGAGGGGAGAGAGCCTTTGAAATACCGTTTACAAGGTGATTCAAAAGTGGCCAATGGAACTGAATTATTAGTCATTGGCCATCCTTCAGGCCTACCCCAGAAAGTGACTTTAAATGGTAAAATCTTTAATAATTCATCAAATCATTTTTTTCGCACTAATTTGGATACATTCGGAGGAAACTCTGGCTCCGCCGTGTTTAATCGACAAACTGGTGTAGTAGAAGGGATTTTAGTAAGAGGTTCAAAAGACTATATTAACACTAATTGTGGGCGCGCCGTTAATATTGTTCCAGAAGATATTACAAAGCGCTCAGATTTAGGGGAGTTTGTTTCAAGAATTACTGATGTACCTTCATTATATTTTCGCCAATCCTTTTTAAAAGCTGCAAGTGAGGGAAAATTAAGTCAACTTAAAGTGTATGCTAGCTCCGAAGCATTAATGAAAATGTATGATAATAATAAAAATACACCACTACATCTGGCCGTTAAAAATCGTCATTACTCTGTTGTAGAATATTTGATAGAGAAAAAAATACAGCTTGATGCCAGAAATCTTAATGGGGAAACCGCTCTGCATATGGCCGCAGTAAATGCAGATAAAAAAATGGCATCCATCCTAATAGACGCAGGGGCAGATCGTTCTATTAAAGATAATAATGGTCGCACAGCAAAAGATCGACTTCGTTTTTTTAATTTTTTACTTTCTGAGTTTTTTTAGATGAGTGCAGCGTGCATATTATGGGCAAATATGTTAAACTTTGATTTATGAAAAGAAATATAAAAATGAAGTATTTAAAGTGTTTGACGATTTTATTAGTGAGTTTAAGCTCCATTGCCCAAGCTGAAGTCTACGAAGTCAGCTGTAGCGTAGATTCCAAAATGAAGCGCATAAACAAATTTGATTTGGTTGGTGAACTCCATATTGACGTTGAATCAAAATTTAGTGGCTTCTTTTCAGGAGTTGTTCGTCGCCAGGGTGAAAACTCACGGGAAGAAAGCATTTATTTTGAAGCTTCTGGTCAGATAAAAGTCATTCCTGCAGGGGAAATAGCAAAAAATCAAATTGTTTATTTAAGTAGTGTGCCAAAAGATTCAAATATTACTAGGCTTACAATGGCATCTGGACATCCAAATCAATTTTCTTCAGCGTTAACTTTAGGGGATGGTTTTACCTATAAATCTAAATGTGTGTTAGAATAATCTAAGTAAAAATATAATAATGTTAAAGGCACCTTTTAGGGTGCCTTTTTATTTTTCACTTAGGAGCGAGTTGTGACACAAAAGTTTTGGCTAAGAGAAGAAACAAAGCCTAATGAGTTTAGACGTGCATTGAGTGCGTCTTCTTGTCAGAAATTATTAGCCGCTGGCCATCAAGTTGTTGTTGAAGATTGGAAAGACTCAATTATTGATTTGGAAGAGTATAAAAAAGTTGGTTGTGAAATTAAACCTGCTGGCTCTTGGGTGGAAGCTGCTGCTGATTGGATTATTGTTGGGCTCAAAGCTCTCCCCAAAGATATTCCTGCTTTTAAACATAGGCATATCTTTTTTGCTCATGTGTATAAAGAACAAGATGGATGGCAAGATTGGCTCTCAAAGTTTGCTCAGGGTGGAGGAAGAATTTTAGACCTTGAGTATATGCTAGATACGAATAAACGCAGAGTTTGTGCATTTGGTTACTGGGCGGGGTATGTAGGAGCCGCTTTAGGGGCTTTTTTTACTTATGCTGATAAAGAAGGGCATAAGAACTTAAAAGAGCATAAATATTTTAAAGATAAAACTGAACTTCTTAATTTTGTTCGCCAAGTTGTAAATGAAAAACATGGCCAAGCAATGATTATTGGGGCCAAAGGGCGAAGTGGTCATGGGGCATACGCTTGCTTAAAAGAGCTTAAATGGAATATTACAGCTTGGGATAAAGAAGAGACTTCTGTTGGAGGGCCATTTGTAGAAATCTTAAAACATGATTTATTTGTTAATTGTGTTTTGGCCACTCAGAAAATGCCGCCTTTTCTTAATCATGATATACTTAAAAATAAAGATTTTACTTTAAAAATGATTAGTGATGTTAGTTGTGATCCAGATTCTCAGATGAATATGGTGCCTCTGTACGATGCGGCGACAACATTAGAAGAACCACTTTATCAAGTTAAGGATGTAGAAAGTCCGCTTTTTATTACGGCCATTGATAATTTGCCATCTTTATTACCTAAAGAGAGTTCTTGTGATTTCTCAGATCAATTAGAAAAATATTTAATTGACTATAATGAAAACGAAGGACCATTAAAGGTGAGTTTAGACTATTTTAATAAGGCAATGTCAAAAATTTCTTAGTATTTTGTTATTGGGTTAAATTTTTTAAAATGAAAGTATGAAACTACGAATTGAAATAAATGATCAAATGAATGAATATGATTTTTTAGAAAAAAAAATCTATATTGGTTCGTCTAAAGATTGCCATATCCAGCTTAAGAACGATTCAGTCGCTTCTGCTCATCTAGAAGTTGAAGAGCGCCAAGGGAGTTTTAGTATTACCCATTTGGCCGAAGGTTATAAAACAACTCTTAATGGAGAAGTTCTTCCTTTGAGAAAAGCTGTTGAATATAATAGTTTTTTTCCGGCCCAAATAGGTGAAATTTATATTTATTTAGTAGATCAGTCATTAGCTGTAGAGACTCAAGAAGACAGTTTAAACGATTTTTCAAATAGTTTGGATTCACAAATATCGGATAATTCCAATTCGATAGAAGAAGATCCTTTGATGGCCTTAGAAAAAGAGATATCTGAAGCTAATGCGCGAGAACATGAAGAAAGAAAATCCAATAAGAAGAAAAAAGAACCTGCGAAACAGCAATATAGACCAAAAATAGATTTATCTTTAGAGAACACATTAAGTAGTTCGAGTTTTAAGATTAAAACACCTCAAGTAAAAAAGAGTAAAAATAATTCCAGACAAAAAAGAAAAAAGCTTGAAGAAAAATCTAATCTTGGGAGTTATCTTGTTTTTATTTCAGGGATTGTCATCGCTTTAGGACTTTATTATATACAGTCAGGGCCTAGTGAAATAACTCAAGTTGAAACTAAGCCTCAAGAAGAGTTTGTCTTAACTTTAAAAGAAGATTATCTAAGTACTTTAACTAGCAATAAACTTAATTATAAAAAGGTGTTGCTGGGGCAAAAATGTGAAAACTCTGTTGAGAAAAAAGTTTGTTCTTTATTAGATTTAAATAAAGGTTCAGTTAAATATGAAGGAGCACAACAAATCGGTAAAAGTCTTTTTATCGCGCTGGATGAAACTCGACTCAGGGAACTAGGGAGTTCATTTTTTACTGATGTTGATCAACAATGGTTAAAGCAAAAGATTAAAAAAGAATATAGTACGTATTTTAGTTATGATGAGTTTGTAAATAACGGAATGAAAGCTCCTTTAGGCATTTATGCTCGAAATGTTAATGAGTACTTTAGCACATTTAGTGCCTATGCTTTTTTAGTGAACTCAAAACATTCAGATATATTTGATAATATGAATGATATTGAAAATATCCATCTTTTTTGGATCGAATCTTTTCAAGAAACAATTAAAGTGAATGGTTTTGTTCAGTTGTCACAAAAAGTCTATCCTTACTTGAGAACTTTATGGCCACAAGATCGAGTTGAAATTACAGCACAACAAAAACATTATTTAACTGAAGGAATTGAGCAGTTTTTTGAAAAAAGAGTTGCTGGGCATATTAATAAATTTGATCCAAAAGCTTTTGAAGAGCTTAAGAAAAAAACAGTTGGAAAAAAATATCAAAATCTTCTAAGTTTGGATAAGTGTAGCTATGAATTCAATATTGTTTGTGATGTTTTGCGTGCGCGTGAATATTCTTCTCGAGTAGAGGGTGTTGCTCGTCATAAGAATGAGATTTTAATCTACCTAGATGCAAAGAAGATTATAGAGCATTATCGAAAAAAATATTTAAGACACGAGTATATAGATATTGAGAAAAAAGGCTTGATTAGAAAGTTTTCTGCTCTAAGGCTTAATGCTTCGGTACAAGATTTTCTTAAAAAAGATTATTTCTATAAAAAATTACCTCAAAAAGATCTTTATACCCAGGCCATTATTTTCGAATTTTTTAATTTAGACTTAATGAGCCGACTGGCAAAATTAGATCAACAGTTTGAAAAAATCGTTTTGATCGGGACACAAGCGGCTAAAGATGAGCTTTTATCTGTTGTGGTTTTAAAAGCAAAAGGCATAACTCCGTTGGATAAAGTTAAGAGTCAAAAATATCCCATCTACTTATGGAGAAGTCACCTTCCTGTTTATAAAAATTTCCTTGAAGAACAAGCTGAAGTTATTTATTCTCGGCGATGAATTAATTTTATATAAACTATTTTAAAGTTATTTGGTAGCGACGGGCAGAGTCGAACTGCCGACCTTCGGGATATGAATCCGACGCTCTAACCAACTGAGCTACGTCGCCAATGATTTGTTTGAAGTAGGAGCATCTTAGAGATTCCTCTTAAGTATGTCAATAATTCTGTACAGTTAAAAAAATAAAAAATAGACTAGTTCTATGCAATTTCAATCTTCAAATCCCCAATATACCCAAAGGTTTATGCGCCAGTTTGCTTCTTTTGTTGAAAAGTTTTCTTTGTTTGGCCCCAACGAATCCTTAGTCATTGGGGTCTCAGGTGGAATAGATTCTATGGCCATGGCCTTTTGTCTTTATTTATTAAACAAAAGCTTCGGATATTCCTTGAGGCTGAAAATAATGCATATAAATCATAATTCTCGTATAGGACAAGATAAAGAAGAAGAATTTGTACAAGCTTTTGCTCAAACAATTGGTGCTGATTTTAAAAGTAAAAAATTAGAAGGGTTAAATCCCCACAAAAATTTTGAATATAGAGCAAGACTTTTGCGCTATGAAGCTTTTTATGCCGACTTGGATGGAGAGGAAAAAATTGTTTTGGCCCATCATATTGATGATAGTTTTGAGTGGACTTTATTGCAAAGTTTACGCTCCTCAAATATCGAGGGACTGGTTGGAATACCTTTACTTAATGGAAAAGTCATTCGTCCCTTTATGTGTGTAACTAAGGCTCAGATAGGTAAGTTTGTTCAAGCTTTTGATTTACCTTTTATTGAGGATCCCACCAATGAATCACTTAAGTATGAAAGAAATTATATTCGCAATGAAGTTATTCCAGCATTTAGTGATCGTTACAAGCAGTATCTTAAACATTATGTTTATCGACATAATGAAATTAGTCGTCGCTTAGGGATGCATCTTTTAGATCGTAATAGGTCTTATTTTGAAATAGTAAAAGGATCTCAGTCAGTTTTAATTTATAGTTTATCAGTTAATCAAAAGGATTACTCTGGACTTGAGCAATTGATTTTAGAAGGTGTTAAGCATTTAAACCCACAAGGGCGCGGTGTGCTTTCTTTGCAAATTAGTAAGATGATTGAGGCGTTAGAAAACCATAAAAAAGGTCCTTTGGCTTTAACAAAAGGTATTATGGCATATTTGGATTACCATCAGATTTTACTTACTAAAGCGGTTGCTCCAAAGTTAGAACTTTATTTTTCTAATTATAAAACTTTTAGCTATGATGAATTTTATGATTTTTTGCAATACATCTTTAAGGATAAAAATTTTCAGTTGAGTTTTCCTTATTTATTTTTAGTGCAGAACCCCAAACTTGACATAAGAACTTTTGATACCAGCTTTCATAAAGATACAGTTTTAAAGCTAAAGGCACAGAAGTCTTATTATTATCCAGCATTAAAACTTTTAAGAGAGTGGTCTAAAAAGAAAAATAGACACAAAGTGTTAAGGTTGAATGTTTTGTTACACCATAATAATTGATGAGTTTAGCTTGATTTGTGAACACCACCACTTTAAAATAAATGGGATTTGAAATTTGAAGGATATATATGAAAAAACAACAAAAAACACTAGCTCTATGGATACTCTTAATTTTAGGGATGATCTTTTTAGCTAAGGAGTGTCAAAGAGATGTGAGTTCGGCCAAAAAAATAAACTTCTCTGAGTTTGTCAGTGCTGTTGAGAATGGTCGTGTTGCAGAAGTGACGATGAATCAAAGTAAGTCCAAAATTATGGGACGTTATGTTGATGGCTTTGAGAATGGTGTGCATTTTGAATTAACTGGAAATACTGGTGATGTAACTTATAATCTGTTGAAAGAAAATGGGATTGTGCCTAATTATCAGCGTGAAGAAGAGCAAAGTACTTTTTCTATGCTGCTGATTAATTGGTTTCCAATGATTCTTTTATTTGTCATTTTCTTTTTCTTTTTAAGACAATTACAAGCTGGTGGTGGCAAGGCCATGAGTTTTGGTAAGTCTAAAGCTAAAATGTTAAATGAGTCAGACAAGAAAGTGACTTTTACTGATGTTTCTGGGGTTGAAGAAGCTAAAGAAGAGTTAGTTGAGATTGTTGATTTCTTAAAAGAACCAAAAAAATATACTAAACTTGGTGGGAAAATTCCTAAAGGTGTATTACTGGTTGGGCCTCCGGGGACTGGTAAAACCTTATTGGCAAGGGCGGTTGCTGGAGAAGCAGGTGTTCCTTTCTTTTCTATTTCTGGTTCTGATTTTGTAGAAATGTTTGTAGGTGTTGGGGCATCAAGAGTTAGAGACTTATTTGAACAAGGTAAAAAGAATGCTCCTTGTATTATATTTATTGATGAAATTGATGCTGTTGGTAGACATAGAGGTCATGGCATGGGTGGTGGCCATGATGAAAGAGAGCAAACATTGAACCAAATGTTGGTTGAAATGGATGGTTTTGAGTCTAATGAGGGCGTTATTATAATGGCCGCAACCAACCGAGTCGATGTTCTTGATCCAGCACTTCTAAGACCTGGTCGATTTGATCGACGAGTTACAGTGGGAAGACCTGATGTAAGAGGTAGGCTTGGAATTTTAAAAGTTCATACCAAAAAGACTCCTTTGGAAGATGATGTTAATTTAGAAACAATTGCCAAAGGTACTCCGGGATTTACAGGGGCAGACTTGGCCAATCTTGTTAACGAAGCTGCTTTAATTGCGGCTAGAGAGAATAAGTCAAAATTAGGTAATATTGATTTTGAAAGTGCTAAAGATAAAGTCTTAATGGGCGTAGAAAGAAAATCCATGATGATTTCTGATGAGGAAAAACGCAATACTGCTTTTCATGAGTCTGGACACGTTATTGTAGGTTTATCGTTACCAGGAAATGATCCTGTACATAAAGTAAGTGTTATCCCTAGAGGGGGAGCTTTAGGTGTGACAGTGACTCTTCCGGATGAAGATAAGCTTTCGATGAGTAAAGAAAAAGCTAATAATATGATTGCGATGCTTTTAGGAGGAAGAATTGCCGAGGAATTAATTTTTAGAGATTATACTTCGGGAGCTTCAAATGATATTGAAAGAGCAACAGATATTGCTAGAAAGATGGTCTGTAATTGGGGAATGAGCTCTAGTTTAGGGCCAGTTAATTTTACGGCAAATCCAAACCAACCTTTTGGTTACGGTGCTGGTGCTGATAATTCTACTTATTCAGAGGAGACGGCCAAAAAAATTGATGATGAAGTTGGTTCTATTATTAGACGTAATTACGACGTCGCAAAGAAAATCCTGATGGACCGTAAAGATATCCTTACTCGTATGAGTGAAGCTTTAATTTTGTGGGAAACCCTTGATTCTGATCAAATAAAGATGTTGATGGAAGGTAAAGAAGTTGGTGTACCAGTCCTTAAAAAAGAAGGATTAAAAGGGGAAGTGGCCCGGGAAAGTAGTAATGATAATTCAGAAGATGATCATCCTTTTAATTCTTATCAAAGCTTTTTACAAAAATTTAAGTTTTTGTCGCAGGAAATTTCATGTATTGATATTGGAGCTGAGTCAAGTGCTCCATTTAATTCTGCTATTGATTTTAATGAAGAGTTAAAGCGTTATGAAGAAATTTTTTTCCCGCTATTAGCAGAATTAGATGATCCAGAAATCACTTTATCATTGGATACATACAAAATTGATATTTTTTGTGAAGTTGGACGTAAAATTTTAAAAGCATGGCCTAAAACGAAGTTAGTTTTTAATGATATCTCAGGCAAAATTGACAATGACTTAGTCAGCTTTTTTAAGTCGGCACCATTTGATTTTAGTTATATTTTTTCGCATAATTTGGCCCCAACCCGTGCTGATACTGTTAGGCATATGGAAACTGTTTTTGAAGGAAGTCATGAAGAGTTTTTACAGCACCTTGTAGAGTATTTTAATTTAGGGCTAAAAAAACTTTTTTCCTTAAAAGAAAATATTTGGATAGATCCTTGTTTTGGTTTTTCAAAAACAAGGTCACAGAATCATTTTTTACTCAAAAACTTTTCTTCTTTTTTAAGTCAAGTTGAGAGTCAAGTCCCCGTTGTGTATGGAGTGTCTAAGAAGTCTTTCTTAAGATTTCCTGCCGGGAAAATTAGAGATGAAAGATCGCATATAGAGTTAGAACAAATGCATAGTATTTTACTGTTTGAATTATTTCAGCAACAGCAAAATAGAAATATTATTGTACGCGGACATGATCCTTTAGTTTTAAAATCAGCAAAAAATATTGCGCAAATATTTGATCTTTTATAAAACTCATTTAAACTAAAGTCATGGAAGTTTCTTTTGGCTCAGTTTATCTTTACTC
>LULL01000041.1_pt1 | contig 57452 bp, 51 predicted proteins | sample 728161 | NCBI WGS metagenome assembly LULL01 (sample SAMN03860290, study PRJNA289734) | marine metagenome | biome: seawater column; feature: ocean; material: water; isolation source: Red Sea water column Station 149 - depth 500m | place: Saudi Arabia: Red Sea | collected 2011-10-15 | depth 500 m
CGGCGGACGTCGAGGGAGTCGGTGGAGCCGGCTGCGAGGAGTTGGTCGGCGATGGTGCGGATGGCGTGCTCGAGCTCTTCGGCATCGGCACGGTCGAGAAGGCCGGTGAGGTGGACGCCGTTGGCGGTGCCGATGGACCACGCGGTTGAGAGGTCGAGGGTGACGTGCAGCGTGGACTGGGTGTCGGCCTCTTCCATCTCGCATGCCTCGGGGTCGAACCGTGCGGCGGCTTCTGCGACGAGTCGTTTGACGGTGGTGAAGGAGGCGGTGTGGATGACGTGGGCGAGGTGGGCGTCGACGAACGCCGCAGCTTCTGCGGTCAGGGCGCGGGTGAGGTCGGTGACGCGGCGGACCCGCCAGACCTGGACCTGGCCGTCCAGCAGGCGCTGCCAGATCTTGGGGAGTCGGTAACGGGCTTCGACGGCGTCGGAGAGCAGCATCCGGCCCGAGTCGGTCGAGCGACCCAGGGCGGCGGCGAGCTCGATGACCGCGAACTCCGAAATCTCCGGTGCACCGGGGCCGGCGAGCTCGAGCATCGTGTCGGCACCGGGCATCCCGAACCGGGACAGCCAGGCGTTCTCTGCTTCGGTGTGGGCGTCGTCGTCGGGCAGCCCGAATGTGCCGTACAGGTCGGGGAGCAGCTGGCCGGTGGTGTGGCGCTCAGCCCACTCGGCGATCGCGATGAACCGGTCCCGGTCGGCCTGGTCAGCAGCCTGGTCGAGGTCGCGAATCTCGGTCAGCAGGTCACCGGTCGGCACAGGAGTGGAGTCCTGTGCCGAGTGATCCTGGTGCCCGAGTGCCATGACCAGATTCTACTGGAACACCAGTTCGAAAGGAACCCTGGATGCGGGCCCGGGGAAGAATCTGTGGAGGACGAGTCAAGCGCAACCCAAGCGAGCACCCCGGCGGACCGAAAGGGTCAAGCGAACCTCAACCAAGTACCGAAATCGAATGCCCACCGGAAGCACGCCTTCGATAAATGCAGGACCTGCTGCAGCGCGAACGCCCAGGCGCCCACCCACCCGGACCACCGAGTCGATGCAGACCGGAGGGCGTGCCGTGAAAGGGGTTCACGAGGAACCCTCCAGTCACCCCGTAGAGCAGGCTGCTTGTCGGCGTACGGGGCTTCGAGGCTCGTCGCTGGCGCTCCTCGCACCTCAACCGGCGGTGGAGGCCGTCGCTCGGCGCCTCCTCGACCGGCGGTGGGGGCGGGGTCTCGAGACGGCGCTGGCGCGCCTCCTCGACCGGCGGTGACGATCAGCAGGCGGAGGCCAGGTCGCCGGCCTGGTTGGCGGCGTAGCCCTCCGACAGCGAGCCGAGCGAGCCTCCGGTGACAGGGGCGCCGGCGTTCTTCTTCGACGTCTTGCCCTTGGACGGGGCGGCGGTGCCCTCGGCCTTCTCGATCGCGGCGGTGACCTTGCGGTGGACCAGGTCGATGTCGGGGTCGGCGGTGTTCACCATCGGCGGGACGATCGAGAGGGTCGAGATCTTCTGCGACTTCGCCTTCAGCGCGAGCTCGAGGAACGTGTCGACCTCGGAGGCGGGGACGTTGGTCGAGATCAGCTCCGAGGACGCCTGGGCGATGGCCTGGAAGTTGCGCAGGGCGACGCTGGGGCTGACCTGCTGGAGCATCGCGTTCATGACGCACTTCTGACGGGCCATGCGGGAGTAGTCGTCGGAGTCGTATCGCGCCCGGGCGTACCAGAGCGTCTCGAAGCCGGAGAGCTTGCGCGTGCCGGGGTCGATGTAGTGGAAGAAGTCGTCGTGGGGCAGGCCGACCGGGATCGCCTGCCGCACGTTGAGCGTGATGCCGCCGACGGCGTCGACGAGGTCCTTGAAGCCCTGGAGGTTGACCATCGCCCAGTAGTTGATCTGCAGGCCGGTGATGCCCTCGACCGCGGAGATGGTCGCGTCGACGCCCGGGTCCTCGCTGCCCTCGAAGAGCTCGGTGTTGTCCTGCGCCCAGGTGCTGACGCCGTTGAGGTAGTCGGCGTCGAAGCCGTCGGGGAACTGCTCGGCCATCACCGACCCCTCGGCGAAGGGGAAGTTCTGCATGTTGCGCGGCAGCGAGACGAGCACGGTGCGGCCGGTGTCCTCGTCGATGGAGGCGACGGTCAGGGAGTCCGGGCGCAGGCCCCAGCGTCCGGCGCCGGAGTCACCGCCGAGCAGCAGGACGTTGAAGCGGCCGTGGTGGGCGTCGGTGACCTGGCCGGAGCCGAACATGGTGAGCATCAGGTCGCGCTGGACGCCGACGACGTGCGCACCGAAGAGCAGCGCGCCGGCGACCGAGAGGCACAGCACACCGTTGACGCCGACGGCGGCTCGACGGTGGGCCAGGCCGAGGGTCAGCGGCTGACCCAGGCGCCAGGCGTCCATGAACAGGAACGCCCAGCCGACCGCGCCGACCAGGAGTGCCAGGCGCAGCAGCAGGAGGAACCACGGGGTCGAGCCGAGGGTGAGGGCGAGCCCGTGGTCGAAGGCCACCGCCACCGCTCCCACGACGACCAGCAGCCACATCCCCACCCAGGTCCGCAGCGCGACCAGGCCGACGCGACGGTTGCCCCCGGCCGCCAGCTGCGCCGAGCCGGGCACGACCAGGGTCATCACCATCAGCGAGAGGGCGCGACGGAACCGGATCCGCGCGGCACGCTCGGCGACCGAGGTGCGCGCTGCCTGGACGGGCGACCCGGGGGAAGGGGCGGGCATGCCCAGCAGTATCACCAGTCACAGGCGCCACACTCCTTAGGCGCGCCGACCCGCCTCGATCTCGGACTTGCGGGCCAGTCGGTGCGCGCGACGGATCTCCGCCTCGCGGTGCCGCCGCAGGTCGTCGGGCGTCTCCGGCACCAGGGGTGGGACCTCGCGCGAGCGGCCCTCCTCGTCGATGGCGACGAAGACGAAGTACGCCGACGCCACGTGCAGCCCGTCCGCGCTCGGGTCGTTCCAGGGCTGGGCCTCGACGCGCACCCCGATCTCCATCGAGGAGCGCCCGGCCCAGTTCACCTGGCCCAGCGTGCGCACGATGTCGCCGACGTGGACCGGGGCGAGGAAGACCATCTCGTCGAGGGCGGCGGTGACGGCCGGGCCGCCGCTGTGTCGCTGGGCCACCGCGCCGGCGGTCGAGTCGGCGAGCTTGACGATCTCCCCACCGTGCACGTTGCCGAGCAGGTTGGCCTGCGGCGAGTGCGTCATCACCGCCAGGGAGACCCGCGCGAAGGCCGGGGACCGCGGTTCGAGGGAGGCCACAGGCACGCACGGTAGCGTCCCCGCCATGACGGAGCGTCCCCCCACCGGCGGCGATGGCGAGAAGCCGCCCTACGACTGGCTGTACGGCAAGCAGGGCCGCCCCACCGACGGCGGCGCCGACGCCGACCCCGATGCCACCCGTCGCATCCCGGTGCAGCCGCGCGGGACCTCCGGCAGCCCGCGCCAGCAGCCCCCGCCACGGCAGCAGCCGGCACCCCAGCCGACCCCCCAGCCGGCCCCACCGCTCGCCCCGACTCCCCCGTCGGGCCCGTCGGGACGCGGACCACGCAGGCGACCGCGGTTCCGGCTCCGCTACGTGTTCCTGCTGCTGGTCCTGTGGCTGATCTTCCTCGTCTACACGCCCTTCCACGCCTGGACGAAGATCTCCGAGTCCGGTTTCGAGCCCAAGGGCGAGCGCCCCGCCGAGCAGCCGGGCACGACGTACCTCATGGTCGGCAGCGACTCCCGCGCCGGCCTGTCGCCCGAGGAGCGCAAGGAGCTCGGCACGGGCAACGCGTCCGGGCAGCGCACCGACACGATCATGATGCTGCACACCGGGTCCGGCCCGAACCTGCTGATGTCGATCCCGCGCGACTCGCTCGTCGAGGTGCCCGGCTACGGCACCAGCAAGATCAACGCCGCCTACGCGTTCGGCGGCCCCAAGCTGCTGACCGAGACCATCGAGCTCAACACCGGCATCCGCGTGGACCACTACGTCGAGATCGGGATCGGCGGGTTCGTCGACCTCGTCGACGCCGTCGGCGGCATCGAGATCTGCCCGAAGATGGCGATGAAGGACCCGCAGGCCAACCTGGACGTCAAGAAGGGCTGCCAGGAGGCCGACGGCAAGACCGCCCTCGGCTACGCCCGGTCCCGCAAGCTCTACACCGGGCTCGGTGACATCCAGCGTGCCCAGGCCCAGCGCGAGGTCGTCTCCGCCGTCGGCGCGGAGGTGCTCTCGCCGTGGTCGGTGCTCAACCCGCTGCGCTACTGGAACCTCAACATGGCCGCCACCCGCACCGTGGAGTTCGGCAAGGGCATGTCCCCGGTCCGGGCCGGCCTCTGGGCGATGGCGATGACGCAGGTCAACGGGGAGAACGGCCTGACGTGCGGGGTGCCGATCAGTGACCTGTCGGTGCGCTGGGACTCCGAGCGCGCGCCGCGGATGTTCCAGGCGATCATCGACGACGACACGGACCGCATCGGCAAGCAGCTGTGCTCTCCGTCAGGATTGGCCTCATGACGCAGACGCCCGAGAGGACCTACGAGACCCTCGACTGGCAGGTCGACGCCGACGGCGTCGCCACCTTGACCCTCACCCGTCCCGACGCGCTCAACGCCTTCGACCTGACGATGGCCCGCGAGCTCGAGCAGGTCTTCCGCACCGACGCCCGCGCCGACGACGTCCGCGCGGTGGTCGTCACCGGCTCCGGCCGCGCGTTCTGCGCCGGCATGGACCTCTCCGCCGAGGGCAACGTCTTCGGCCTCGACGAGTCGGTGCGCCCCACCCCCGAGGAGTTCCGGGCCGCCTACGACGAGCCGCCGTACGACGAGGGCGTCCGTGACACCGGCGGCAAGGTCACGCTCGCGATCCACGCCCTGCCCAAGCCGGTCATCGCCGCCATCAACGGCCCGGCCGTGGGCATCGGCGCGACCATGACCCTGGCGATGGACCTGCGCCTGGCCTCGACCAAGGCCCGCATCGGCTTCGTCTTCGGTCGGCTCGGGATCGTGCCCGAGGCCTGCTCGACGTGGTTCCTGCCCCGGTTGGTCGGTCCGCAGCGCGCCCTGGAGTGGATCTACTCCGCGGAGATCCTCACCGCCGAGCAGGCCCTCGAGGGCGGGCTGCTGCGCTCGGTGCACGAACCCGACGACCTGCTCCCGACCGCGCTGGAGCTGGCTCGCTCCTTCGTCAAGGACCGCTCGCCGATGGCGCTGGCCCTGGCCAAGCAGATGGTCTACCGCAACGGTGCCGCGGCGCACCCGTTGGAGGCGCACCTCTCGGACTCGCTGGCGATGTACTGGACGTCGATGGGCGACGGCAAGGAGGGCGTGGCCGCCTTCCTGGACAAGCGGGCCCCCGAGTTCACCCGCAAGGCGTCGCAGGCTCCGCGGATCTACCCGACCTGACGGGTCGCGCCGGCCTCGACCGGCTCCTCGAGCGCCTCGCGCAGGCGCGCGAGGATGCCGGCGAGGAGGCGCGACACCTGCTCCTGGGAGACCCCGACGGCGTCACCGATCTCGGACTGGGTGCGGTTGTCGAAGAACCGCATGCCCACGATCGTGCGCTCCCTCTCCCCCAACCCGACCAGGAGCGGGAGGACGGCCAACCGTGCCTCGGTGGAGGCGAACGCCGGGTCCACGTCGCCGAGCCGCGCCACCGGCGACTCCTCGGTGGTGGGACGGGGCGCGTCCAGCGAGACCGGCGCGTAGCAACCTTCCGCCGACAGCGCGTCGCGGACCAGCGGCACCGACAGCCCCAGGTGGGCGGCGATCTCAGCGACGTCGGGTTGTCGGCCCAGACGCTGCGACAGCTCGGCCTCGGCCGAGACGACCGCGGCCTGGGTCTCCTGCACCGAGCGCGGCGGACGGACCGTCCAGCCGGCGTCGCGGAAGTGTCGCCGCAGCTCCCCGCGCAGGGTCGGGACGGCGAAGCTGAGGAAGTCGTCGCCCAGCGTCGGGTCGAAGGCCCGGACGGCCTTCACGAGCCCGAGGCTCGCGACCTGGTCGAGGTCGTCGTCGGCGATGCCGCGACCGCGGTAGCTGCGGGCGATGTCACGCGCCACCGGCAGGTTGAGCGAGACGACCTCGTTCTCGTAGCGCGTGCGCGTGGCGCCCGACGAGGCGCGGGCACGCATCAGCAGCCGGGCGGTCTCGGAGCGCCGCCTGGCTTCGCCCACTCGCGCGGTGAGCGCCTCCCGGTCGTCCCCCACACCACGATGGTGGCACGGTCGGGACGGCCGGGAGGGCGATTCCCGCGACTGCGGGTGCGACGGTGGGTCAGCCGGCGGCGCGCGCCGCGCCCTGCTCCGAGGAGGCACCGCTGGTGGAGAGCTCACCGCTCTTGTCCTCCAGGTGCGCGCGGATGAACCAGTGGAACAGCTCGAGCTTGTCGGTCTGACCGATGAACATGTCCTCGGTGACGGGGTCGAGCTCGCCGAGCTCCGCGATCGCCTCGCGGTAGCTGGTGATCACGCCCTGGTAGACGACGTCGAGGGCACCGAGGTGCTCCTGGGTGGTCGCACGCCCGATGGAGTACTCGTCCCACGAGCGGTTCTCGACGATCGCGGCGGGGGTGCCGACCGGCGAGCCACCGAGGGTCGCGATCCGCTCGGCGAGGTCGTCGGCGAAGCCGCGGACCTCCTCCACCTGCGGATCGAGCATCTCGTGGACGGCGATGAAGTGCGGGCCGACGACGTTCCAGTGCACGTGCTTGAGCGTCAGGTGCAGGTCGTTGGCGGCGTACAGGCGGTCCTGGAGCAGCTCGACGACGCGCACGGCGTCCTTCTCGTCCAGACCGGGGGTCGTGTACTTCAGGTTGATAGCCATGTCCTCGAAGTTACCCACGGCCACGGGGGGTCATACCACCCTTCCGGGGAGGGGGCCGGTGCCGCCCGGGGGGACGGTTGGGGACGCGGCACCGGCCTCCCCGAGTTGGCGGAGGACCGCAACACATCGGGTCCGTACCCGGCCACCACCGCCCGATGCGCGGGCAGGGCGGTGGTCCAGACCGAAGGCCCTCAGCGGCCCCCGCTGGGTCCCCGCACGAGTCGCTCGGTGCCGCGCGCGGCGAGCGCGACCAGGCCCTCCAGCGGCCCGCGGCGACCGAGCAGCGCCACGACCGCACCGGCGACCACGACCACGCCGACCTGGACCACGGTCCCCTGGCGCCCCTCCGCCGGCGGGAGGAGGTCCGAGGTCATCAGGACGTGCAGGGTGTAGAGCGTCAGCGTCATGGCCCCGGCGCCGGTGAGGACGGTGACGAGGTGACGGGCGGGTCCGTCGAGGGCACGCAGCGCCCACACGAGCAGTGCTACCACCGCGAGGGCGGCACCACCGGTGCGGAGCAGGTCGAAGGTGGTGCTGGAGTGCGGGGCCGAGACCAGCAGCCACTGCCACGCGCCGTCGACCGGGGTCTGACCGTAGAGGCCGGTGTCGATGAGGCGGTGCAGGCGCTCGAGCGCCTCCTCGTCGTCACGACCGACCAGCAGCCACAGGTCCCGGTCGAGCCGGCGGACCGTGCCCTCGCGCGCCAGCAACCGGTCCGAGACCAGCTCGGCCGCTGCGGCGACCAGGGCCGCCGCCACGGCGACCAGGCCGAGGACCCGCCCCGGCACCCGACGCAGGTCCAGCCGGCCCAGCGCCATCCCGGCCAGCAGGTAGGCGCTCCACACCAGCACGGGGTAGTAGCCGGTGAACAGCACCTCGGAGGCCAGTCGGCCCGGCTCCTCGAGCCCCTCGATCGAGGGGCTGTCGTAGCCGCGCGGCGGCAGCCCGGGACGCACCCACCACAGCAGCACGGGCGTGACCAGGGTCGCGAGGAGGCAGAGCACCGCCAGCAGCCGGGCGCTGCACCCGACGAGCAGCACGCCGATGGCCAGCAGCACGGCGTAGTTGACCAGGATCACCGCCACGCCGGAGTCGACCCCACCGAGGACCAGGCCCAGGAGCCCCACGCCCAGGGCCCGCACCAGGAGGCCGGCGCTGCGGGCCACGCGCGCCTCACCGCGCAGCGGTCGGGGGCCGCCGGTCATCAGGGACAGGCTGACCCCCGCCAGCAGCGCGAAGAGTGCGGAGGCGCGTCCGGAGAGCACCTCGGCCACCCACGTGGGGTCACCGGAGTCACTGCGGGTGGCCAGCAGGTGGGTGGCCATCATCCCCAGCAGGGCCAGGAACCGGGCCGCGTCGAGGCCGACCAGCCGCCCCTGCGCCCGCGCGCCCGTCGTGCCCACCGGGAGGGACGTCCGGGCTAGAAGCCGAGCCGGCGCTCGGGCTGGGCCTCACGCCGCACGACCTCGCCCTTGGCGTGGGCGCTGTCGCGCAGCGAGGCCTGGAAGGCGACCATCCGCTCGCGCAGCCCGGGGTCGGAGGCGGCCAGGATCCGGACGGCCAGCAGGCCGGCGTTGCGGGCGTTGCCGACCGCGACCGTGGCGACCGGGACGCCGGCGGGCATCTGGACGATCGAGAGCAGCGAGTCCATGCCGTCGAGGTACTTCAGCGAGACCGGCACCCCGATGACCGGCAGCGGCGTGACGGCGGCGAGCATGCCCGGCAGGTGGGCTGCTCCCCCGGCGCCGGCGATGATGACCGACAGTCCCCGCTCGGCGGCCTGCTCGCCGTAGGCCAGCATCTCGTGGGGCATCCGGTGCGCCGAGACGACGTCGGCCTCGATCTCCACGTCGAACTCCCGGCACGCCTCGGCCGCGGCCTGCATGACCGGCCAGTCCGAGTCGGACCCCATGACGATGCCGACCCGGGCGCCGCTCCCCGTGCCGGTGACCTGCTCGCTCATCTCACTCGCTCTCGTTGCCGAGGTCACCGCGGAACCAGGCCGCGGCGTGCCGCGCCCGCTCCAGGCAGTCCTCGAGGTCGTCGCCGTAGGCGTTGACGTGGCCGACCTTGCGGCCCGGACGCATCTGCTTGCCGTAGAGGTGGACCCGCAGGTGAGGATCGCGGGCCAGGGCGTGCGGGTAGCCGTCGTAGAGCCGCCCCACCTCGGGGTCGGGCCCGCCGAGGATGTTGACCATGACCGTCCATCGCTCGCGCGGGGCGGGCGAGCCCAGCGGCAGGTCCATGACGGCGCGCAGGTGGTTCTCGAACTGGGAGGTGACCGCACCGTCCTGCGTCCAGTGGCCGGTGTTGTGCGGGCGCATCGCCAACTCGTTGACCAGGATGCGCCCGTCGGTGGTCTCGAAGAGCTCGACGGCCAGGATGCCGGTCACGCCCAGCTCGCCGGCCAGGCGCAGGGCGATCTCCTGCGCGCGGCCCGCGAGCTCCTCGGAGAGGTCGGGCGCCGGTGCGACGACCTCGTGGCAGATCCCGTCGAGCTGGGTGGAGGCGACGACGGGGTACGCCGCGGCCTGGCCGCTCGGCGAGCGCGCGACGAGTGCGGAGAGCTCGCGCCGGAAGTCGACGAGCTCCTCGGCGAGCACCTGGACACACGCCGCCTCGGCCGCCGAGAAGGCCTCCGCGCAGTCGGCCGCCTCGCGCACGACCCACACGCCCTTGCCGTCGTAGCCGCCGCGGGTGGTCTTCAGGACGCAGGGGAACCCGAAGGCGACCACCTCGTCGACGTCTGCCACGACGGCGTTGCGCGGGCAGGGCACGTCCAGCTCGGCCAGGCGGCGGCGCATCACGGCCTTGTCCTGGGCGTGGACGAGCGCGTCGGGGCCGGGACGGACGGCCACGCCGTCGGCCTCCAGGGCGTGCAGGTGCTCGGTCGGCACGTGCTCGTGGTCGAAGGTCACGACCGGACAGCCGTCGGTGACCCGACGCAGCGTCGGCAGGTCGCGGTAGTCGCCGACGAGCTGGTCGACGACGACCTGGGCGGCGGAGACGCCCTCGGCCTCGGCGAGCAGGCGCAACGGCAGGCCGAGCGCGATGGCCGGCTGGGCCATCATCCGGGCGAGCTGACCGCCCCCGATGACGGCGAGGGTGGGCGCGTGGGACTCAGGCACCGGGTCAGCCTAGGGCCGCTCCCGTGGTGGTGGCGTCGCGGGGTCAGGCGGCCGGCGAGGACTTCTCGAAGCGCAGGCCCTTGCCACGGATCGTGGTGATCAGGTGCGGGTGGCGCGAGTCGTCGCCCAGCTTGCGTCGGACCCAGCCGAGGTGGACGTCGATGGTCTTCGAGGAGGTCCAGAACGACGTGTGCCACACGTCGCGCATCAGCTCCTCGCGGGTGACGATGTCCCCGGCGCGGCTGATGAGGGCGTGAACGAGGTCGAACTCCTTGCGGGAGAGCGTGATCTCCTCTCCTGCGCGCCAGGCGCGGCGGGTGGTGGGATCGATGCTGATTTCCTGGACCTTGATCACCCGCACATCGTAAAAAGCAAAATGATTCCCCGGTAGGGGTTTGGCCCGACATGACAGTGACCTCTTCCTGCCAAGAGTCGGCCCCTAGGCCGCCTCCGTGGCCCTCCGCGGGCAGCATCGGGCCAGGTGGGACGGGGATCAGGGCCCGTCGGCCGCGTGGGGATGTCGGGATTGACGCGATCGCATGACTCGACTTGACAGACTCATCTGTCAGTTCCGTCCCCATCCCCCCGGGCGGTCCAGACCTCCGGTCGTCCGAGGCGTCAGTGCCGACGTACGGCGACGGGCTCGACGATCCCGAAGCCGCGGACCGGCCGCGCGGCCATCCGCCGGGTCTCGAACTGGTCGGCCGGCAGCCGTGCCGCGGTGCCGGAGTCGATGATGATGCGGTTGCGGCGCGCGACGTTGGTCAGCCGCGCGGCCATGTTGACCGGCGGGCCGAAGACGTCCCCGAGCCGCATGACGACCGAGCCGCTGGCCAGGCCGACGCGCACGTCCGGCATCCGCGGGTCGCGACCGATGACCTGGATGATCCCCTCGGCGGTGTCGTAGGCGCGGACGGTGTCGTCGTTCACGAAGAGCACCGAGTCGCCGATGCTCTTGATCACCCGCCCCCGCTGGCTGGCAACGACGTCGGCACAGCGCATCTCGAAGAGCTCGACGAGGTCGCCGATGCGGTCCTCGGTGAGGGTGTTGGACAGGGCGGTGAACCCGACGATGTCGGCGAAGCCCACGGTGAGGTCGGTGACGTGCAGGTCCTCGTCGTCCTGGTCGGCCAGGGCCTCGATCCGGCCCGCCGCCGCGGCGAGGTGACGGCGCCAGGCGTAGATCAGCAGCTCCTCGAAGGGCCGCGAGAACTGCTCGACCAGCGCCACGGCCGTGTCGATGCGTGTGCGTCCGGAGCCCTCCGCCGTCATCTCCTCGACCCGCTGGGTCAGCGAGGAGATCTCCCAGTCGGCCAGGCGCGCCATCGTCTGGCCCAGCGCCCGGGTGAGGTTGACGGCCAGGTCCATGTCGAGCAGGCCGGCCTCCATGACCCCGGCGAGCAGTCGCATCGCATCGGCGTCGGCGGCCAGGAACGCGGGGGTGTCGTCGGGGTACTCCGGGAACCCCAGCGCCCGCCAGAGCCGGCGCGCCTGCTCGCCGGTGACGCCGGCGGCGTCGGCGAGCTCCGGGGCGGTCAGCTCGGGCAGCCCACCCAGGATCGCCTGCTCGAGGTCGCCGGGCTGGGGGCCGGTCACGGGGCCGGTCACGGGGCCGGTCACGGGGCCGCTCGTGGGAGCACCCCCCGAGCCGGGCTCGGGGTCAGGCGCCCTCGTCATGACGACCACCCCGGGAGTGCAGAGCGTGCAGCAGGTCGTTGAGCCGGGCCTGGGCCTCGCGCACCCGCGGGATGTCGGGGAGCGCGACCGCGCCGTCCGGGCTCGCGTCACCGATCACGAGGGTGCCGCACCCCAGGAGACGGTCGCTGAGGTGCCGCTCGACCTGCACGTCGCTGATGCGGGACAGGGGGATGTCGTGGCCGCGGCGGGTCAGCACGCCGGTCCGCGTGATGATGCGGCGGTCGGTGATCGTGTAGTGCCCCACCAGCCAGGTCAGCAGCGGCCACACGAACAGCCACAGCACTCCCAGCGCGACCGCGCCCCAGACGATCCACGCCAGCAGCCGCTGGTCGCCGTCGACGCGGGTCTCCACGAACGTCCCCACCGCGAGCAGCAGCACGAGCGCGAGGACCGGCAGCAGCAGCGCCTTGGGGTGGGTGCGCGTGGAGACGACGACCCGCTCCCCCTCGCTCAGCAGCGTGCGTGAGATGGCCACGTCCCGATCATGTCACCTCCGGCCGTCGGCGCGCCCTCAGGCGGGTCGGACGTGGACGACGTCGCCCGCTCCCACGGGCACCTCGGGCCCGGCGGCCGGGGCCACGACCAGGCGGCCGTGCTCGTCGATCGAGGTGGCCCGCCCGACCAGTCGGCTGCCGTCAGGGAGGGAGACCTCGACGTCGCGCCCGACGGTGCCGCAGACCCGGGTGTAGGACTCGCGCAGCCGTGCGACGGATCCGTCCTCGACGCCGGCCTGCCAGGCGCCGTAGGACTCCAGCAGGGTGTCGACCAGCGAGGCGAGCAGGACGGTGCGGTCGGGCACGGGGTGCCCGAGGCCCTCGGACTCGACCAGCAGGGAGGTCGCCGTGGGCACCGGGAGCTCCTCCGCGGCCACCAGCACGTTGAGGCCGATGCCCACCACGGCAGCCGGGCCCTCGGGGGTCTCGACGCGCTCCACGAGGATCCCGGCCACCTTGCGGTCACCGATGAGGACGTCGTTGGGCCACTTGAGGACGGCGCCGAAGCCCGCACCGGCCAGGGCCTTGGCCACGGCGTACCCCGTCAGCAGCGGCAACCACGGCCAGGTGGCCGACGGGACCTCGGGGCGCAGGAGCGTGGAGAAGGTGAGGGCGCTGCCCGCGGGGGTCTCCCACGTGCGGTCCAGGCGCCCGCGGCCGGCGGTCTGGTGCTCGGTGGCCACCACCAGGCCCTCGGGCGCCCCCTCGCGGGCCCGCTCGGCCAGGACGGCGTTGGTCGACGGCGTGTGCGGGAGCACCTCCACGCCCAGGGACGCGAGGCGGCCGGGGTCGAGGGGGTTGTCGACAGGTGGGCGCTGGTCCGAGGCGTCGGTCACGGGCACTAGATTGGCGTACGACGCACCGACGGACCAGAGGAGAGTCGCACCTGTGAGCGCAGCGCCGGACCAGAGCCCCGAGGCCGAGGGCCTCGACATCCACACCACGGCCGGCAAGCTGGCCGACCTGGACCGTCGCCTCGACGAGGCCGTGCACGCCGGGTCGGCCAAGGCCGTCGAGAAGCAGCACGCCAAGGGCCGCAAGACCGCCCGCGAGCGCATCGAGATGCTCTTCGACGAGGGCTCCTTCGTCGAGCTCGACGAGCTGGCCCGCCACCGCTCGACCGCCTTCGGCCTGGAGAAGACCCGCCCCTACGGCGACGGCGTCGTGACCGGCTACGGCACCATCGACGGCCGCCAGGTCTGCGTGTTCTCCCAGGACTTCACCGTCTTCGGCGGCTCGCTGGGCGAGGTCTACGGCGAGAAGATCGTCAAGGTCATGGACCTGGCCATCAAGACCGGCTGCCCGATCATCGGCATCAACGAGGGCGCCGGCGCCCGCATCCAGGAGGGTGTGGTCTCCCTCGGTCTCTACGGCGAGATCTTCCGCCGCAACGTGCACGCCTCGGGCGTGATCCCGCAGATCTCTATGATCATGGGCAACTGCGCCGGCGGGCACGTCTACTCCCCCGCCGTCACCGACTTCACCGTGATGGTCGACCAGACCTCGGCGATGTTCATCACCGGCCCCGACGTCATCAAGACCGTCACCGGCGAGGACGTCTCCATGGAGGAGCTCGGCGGCGCGCGGACCCACAACACCCGCTCCGGCAACGCGCACTACATGGGGTCCGACGAGGAGGACGCCATCGAGTACGTCAAGGCGCTGCTGTCCTACCTGCCCCAGAACAACCTCGACGAGCTCCCGACCTTCCCCGAGGACCCGGTCATGGAGATCACCGACGAGGACCGGGCGCTGGACACGATCATCCCCGACGGGGCCAACCAGCCCTACGACATGCACGACGTCATCGGCTCGATCGTCGACGACGGCGAGTTCCTCGAGGTCCAGGAGCTCTTCGCGCCCAACCTGATCATCGGCTACGGCCGGGTCGAGGGCTCGCCGGTCGGTGTCGTGGCCAACCAGCCGATGCAGTTCGCCGGGACCCTCGACATCGACGCCTCGGAGAAGGCCGCGCGCTTCGTGCGGTTCTGCGACGCCTTCAACATCCCGGTCCTGACCCTCGTCGACGTGCCCGGCTTCCTGCCCGGCACCGACCAGGAGTGGAACGGCATCATCCGACGCGGCGCCAAGCTGATCTACGCCTACTCCGAGGCCACCGTCCCGCTGGTCACCGTCATCACCCGCAAGGCCTACGGCGGCGCCTACGACGTGATGGGCTCCAAGCACCTCGGCGCCGACATCAACGTCGCCTGGCCCACCGCCCAGATCGCGGTCATGGGCGCGCAGGGCGCGGCCAACATCGTGCACCGCAAGACCCTGGCGGCGATCGAGGCCGAAGGCGGGGACGTCGAGGCCAAGCGGGCCGAGCTGATCGACGAGTACGAGACCACCCTGGCCAACCCCTACATCGCGGCCGAGCGCGGTTACATCGACGCCGTCATCCAGCCCCACGAGACCCGCGTCGAGGTCATCCGCGCGCTGCGCCTGCTGAAGACCAAGCGCGCGAGCCTGCCGGCCAAGAAGCACGGGAACATCCCGCTGTGAGCGAGGACCAGAAGCCGCTGCTGCGGGTGGTCAACCCCGACGCGACGCCGGAGGAGGTCGCCGCCGTCGTGGCGGTGCTCTCCGCCCTCGGCGGCGGTGCTCCCGCGCCGGCGCCGCCGCGCTCGCAGTGGGCCTCGCCGCACCGCCAGGTCCGGCGCACCCTGCCGCACGGGGCAGGTGCGTGGCGCGCAAGTGGCCTCCCTCACTGAGAGGTTCCACTAGCATTCGTCCACAGGAAGTCCTGAGGAGATCTTGAGCCTCCACAGGGCGCGGTCTTGAGGTCGACTCCCCAGACTCGTGGTGAGGCGCCGACAGGGCGCCAGCCATGGGAGAGACGAATGAGCGACGACACCCGGCTCGACAGCCGGCCGCAGACGTGGGCGCCCCCCGCGCCCTCCTCGGCCGTGCCCGACTACGTGCGCCGGTCCGACCCAGGGATGGAGGCCTACGCCGACGACTTCATGGACGGCCTGGACTCCATCCCGACCTACCGTCCCACCGTCGGCTGCATCATCCCCGCCTACAACGAGGCCGAGACGATCGCCGGCGTGCTGGACTCGCTGCTCCAGCAGACCCGGCTGCCCGACGTCATCCACCTGATCGTCAACAACACCTCCGACGAGTCGGTCGAGATCGCCAGCCACTACGCCGGTCCGCACACGCGGATGACCCCCAGCGGCGAGCAGCACACGACGATCTACGTCCACGACATCGGCAAGAACCCCGACAAGAAGGTCGGGGCGCTCAACTACGGCTACTCCCTGGTCGAGCACATGGACTACCTGCTCGGCGTCGACGGCGACACCACGCCCGAGCCGGACGCGATCCAGCACCTGGTCGACGAGATCGCCAGCGACGACCGGATCGGCGGCATCTCCGCGATCTACTCCATCGACGACAGCGCGCTGAACAGCTGGATGGAGAAGTTCCTGATCGCCGGGCAGCGCGCCCAGTTCTCGGCGTTCAACATGCAGAACCTCCTCAAGGGCCGCAACATGGCGGTGCTCGGCGGGCAGTTCTCCATCTTCTCCACGCAGGCGCTGCGCGACGTGATGCGCGACAGCCACCAGCGCACCCCCTGGGTGAGCGACTCCGAGGTCGAGGACTCGCTGCTGTCGCTGCAGATCAAGTCCGCGGGCTACCTCACCAAGATCTCCGCCCGGGCCCGCGCCCACGTGGGCGGCATGAACACCCTGCGCTCCCTGGACGCCCAGCAGGTGAAGTGGAACTTCGGCGCCATCGACCTGATGTGGCCCGGCCAGCGCGGCGACACCCGCGGGCAACCGTTCCACCCGAACCTGCGGCTGCGCTGGTTCGAGCACCTCTCGATGGTGCAGAACATGACCACCCGGTTCCTGTTCATGGTGCTGCTGGCGTGGTCGCTGCTCTTCGACGCCTTCGTGTTCAGCCCGCTGTGGCTGATCCCACCGCTGGCCGCGGTGTGGCTGAACTTCCGGGTGGCGCACTCGATGGAGTTCCGCAACAAGCGCGACTACCTCTTCGTGCTGCTGATCTTCCCGGCCGAGCTCTACATGTTCACGCGGATGGGGCACTTCGTCCGCGCGTGGTGGAAGTTCTTCACCAACCAGCAGTCCGACAACTGGGCCGCGCAGGCCAAGGCCGAGCGCGGCAAGGGTTCGGCCTGGATGTACCCCTTCGCCATCGCCGGCGCGATCTACGCCGTCCTGGTGGCCGGCTGGGAGTTCGGGCCGTGGAGCGTCGACCTCAAGTCCGACGTCCTCTACGTGGGGTGGCGCGTGCTCGGGGTGCTCACGATCCTGCAGACTGCCTGGATGATCATCAAGGCCAGCAAGCGCTACAAGGGGTACAAGGCATGAGTCACCGCTCCGCGCGCGGCCGGTCGGCCGCGCGGACCGTCGCGCTCGCCCTCGCGGCCTCGCTCACGCTGAACGGCTGCGGGCTGCTCGACAACGGCGGCAGCGAGCCCACGCCCGCGGAGACCGAGCCGGCGCTCGAGCGGGTCTACGACTCCCAGTTCACCCGCGACGGCACCTTCCAGAGCCACATCTCGGTCGACGGGGCCGAGGACATCGACTTCGTCTACACGCTCTACCCGACCAAGTCCACGCCGCGCACCAACGAGTGGTACCCCCGCGGCAAGAAGTTCTTCTCCTTCACCTTCCAGGCCTACGACCTCGCCCAGGACCTGCGCGACCCCTTCCGCACCAAGCGCAAGGTCTACCTGTCGAAGATCAAGGTCACCTCGCGGACCATCACGAGCGGGGGCGGCAAGACCCAGCGCCCCTACCAGCTCAACGCGGTCGCCAAGAACATCACCTTCGACCCCGAGCCTCTCTCGACGAAGTACGGCATGCTCATCACCTCGCCCAAGGGCGCCTTCGAGCTGCGCAACCAGGCCATCAAGCCGACCTCGCTCGACACCCGGGGCATCGACCTGATGTTCACCGCCACCGTGTGGATCCAGACCGAGGCCGGTGGCTCGGAGTACATCCAGCGCGAGGTCGAGCAGACGGTCCCGATCGCGATCTTCGAGTCCGAGGAGAAGACCGAGGTCGCCGAGATCCCGGTGAACGCCAACTGACCCGTCAGGGTCGGCGCGGCAGGGTCAGAGCGACTCGGCCAGCCGATAGCCCACGCCGCGCACGGTCTCGATGAACCTGGGGTTCGTGGAGTCGTCGCCGATCTTGCGGCGCAGGTTGGCCACGTGCACCTCGACCGAGCGCTTGTCGGCCTCGTTGACGAAGTACGACGTGACGTACTGCTGACCGCGCATCGTCAGGACCAGGTCGGCCTTCGAGCGCACCCGGCGGCCGGTGCTGAGCAGTGAGGCCAGCAGGTCGAACTCCGTGCGGGTCAGGTCGACCGACCCGCCGTCGACGGTCACGATCCGCGTCTCGTTGTTGAGCGCCAGGCCGTTGAACCGGATCCACGCGCCGTCGGGCGCGGGACCTCCGGGCCCGGCGGCCACGGGCGGCACCGGTTGACCGGGCACGGCCTGGAGGTAGGTCTGCTGGGCCGGCTGCTGCACGGGCGCCGGCTGCTGCTGGACCGTTACCGGCTGCTGCTGGACGGGCGGCGGCTGGACCGGCGGCTGCTGCTGGACGGGCGGCTGGTAGGCCGGCGGCGCCGGCTCGGCCGGCCGGGCGGCGTGGGCGCCACCGCGCGGGGCGTCGTCGGCGAACTCCCGCGCCGCCTTGGTGGCCCAGGACTCCTCCTCCGGGGGCGCGGGCGAGGCGGCAGCGGCGCCGCCGACGTCCGAGCGTCCGCGGGGACGTCGCAGCATCGAGTCCGCACGGGCACGCAGCTCGCGCGGGCGGAAGGGCTTGACGAGGTAGTCGTCGGCGCCGGCCTCGAAGCCGGTCACGACGTCGATCTCGTCACCGAGGGCGGTGATGAAGATCAGGTAGGTGTTGCTGAACTCGCGCAGCCGCTTGGCGACGGCGAAGCCGTCCATGCCGGGCATGTTGACGTCGAGCGTGGTGATCAGCGGGTTGTGCCGGCGGACGGCGTCGACCCCCTCGAGGCCGTCCTCGGCCAGGACGGTGCGGAAGCCGGACTGGCTCAGCACGAGGTCGATGAGGTCCCTGACGTCGGGGTCGTCCTCGATGATGACGGCGGTCCAGTCGGCACCTTCCATGCGCGGGAGCCTATAGCAGGCATAGGATCACCATCCGGCGGCACGGGCAAGTTCGACCGCCATGTCGAGGTAGACCTCCCCCGCGGGCGGCCCCTGGTTGCAGGTCCCGTCGGACTCGGCGGGCGGTTTGACCCACAGGTAGGCGTCCAGGCCGGTGCCGTCGGCGACGTACCCCGGCAGCTTGCCCAGGGCCCGACCGTCGGGGTTGCACCAGACCTCGGTGGCGCCGTTGCCGTTGCGACCCCGATCGGTGATCCAGTGGGTGCCACCCAGCGCCGCGCTGAGCCGCTCGGCGAAGACGAGCTCGTCGGCGTCGGTCTGGTAGTTGGAGACGTTGGTGCTGAAGCCGCGCACCCGGTCGATACCGACGTCGCGAAGCATCTGGGCCATCGGCCGCACCGCGACCCAGTCGGAGTGGCCGGCGTCGACGTACGTCGTGACCCCCGCGGTCGCCAGGACGTCGACGGCCTCCCCCAGCAGGCGCACCCGCTGGTCGACCACATCGCACTCCGGAGCCGAGGCCAGCGCGTCGGGTTCCACCACCACCGCGGCCGTCGCATCGGCGGCCGCGAGGGCGTCGGCCACCTCCTGGACCCACGGACGGTAGGACTCCTCCTCCATCCCGCCGGCGGAGAACCCGCCGGAGCAGTCGCGACCCGGGATGCCGTAGAGCACGAACAGCGGCACCTCGTCCCGCTCCTCGGTGGTGGCGACCAGGTCGGCGACGTACTCCCCGACGGTGCCGCGGGGGAACTGCTCGGGGGTGAGCCAGATCCCCGACGGCACCGCCGCCATCCGCATGAGCAGGTCGGCGTCGTCGGCCCGCCCGTCGGCGCGCAGCTGGTCGGCCGCCCGGCGCGTCCGGTTGAGGGGGTCGACGTACTGGGCGCGCTCGGCGAAGACGTTGCGGGCCTGGGGATCAGCCTCCTCGAAGGGGCCCCACTCCTGCCCGCGGGCGAGGAGCACCCCGACGACGACCAGCGCCACCGCGACCCCTGCTGCCAGGAGGACCTTCACGATCCCGTGCTCCCCACGACCCACGAGCGCCATGCTCCCATCATGCCGCTGCCTCATGCCGCTGCCGGGAGGCCGGTACGGTCCGTGCCGTGCCGACCTTCGTGCTCGCCTCCGCCTCGCCCGCCCGCCTCGCCACGCTGCGCAGCGCCGGCCTCGACCCGGTCGTCGTCGTGTCCGGCGTCGACGAGTCCGTGCTGGACGGGTTGCCGCCCGCCGAGCTGGCCGTCGGGCTGGCCGAGCTCAAGTGCCGCGCCGTCCTGGAGCGGGACGAGGTGCCCGAAGGCGCCCTGGTCCTGGGGTGCGACTCGGTGCTCGAGCTGGACGGTCAGGCCCTGGGCAAGCCCGGCTCCCCCGAGGAGGCGACCCGGCGCTGGACCGCGATGCGCGGGCGCAGCGGGGTGCTGCGCACCGGTCACTGCCTGCGCGACACCGCCAGCGGAGCGGAGCGGTCGGTCACCGCGTCCACCACCGTCCACTTCGCCAGCCCCAGCGACGAGGAGGTCGCGGCGTACGTCGACCGCGGCGAGCCGCTGCACGTCGCCGGCGCCTTCACCGTCGACGGGCTCGGTGGCGCCTTCGTGCGTGGCATCGAGGGGGACCACCACAACGTCGTGGGCGTCAGTCTCCCGGTGCTGCGGGAGATGGTCGGGGAGCTCGGTCACCGGTGGACCGATCTCTGGGCTCCGCGCGCTTGAACACCCACATCCGGAACAGCGCGAAGCGGGTCAGGAAGCCCAGGAAGAGCCCCACCACGTTGGCCGCGACGTTGTCCGCGACCGCGGAATCGAGCATCAGCACGTTGCGGCTGCCCCACAGGCAGATCACCGGGATGACCAGGCTGGCGGTGCTGATCGCGAAGAACAACGGCGCCCCGCCGAGGAAGCCGGTGGCCTCACGGTGGCGGAAGGCCCAGACCCGGCTGAGCTGGTAGGTCAGCAGCATCGAGATGCTGTTGGCGATCAGGAACGCAGTGACCGGGTAGCCGTTGAGCCACGCACCGGCACCGCCCGGCTCCCAGTGCACGAGCCAGTTGAACAGCCCTGCGGCGACCAGGGACGCCACCGTCCCGATCACCGCGGAGCGGCTGAACTCGCGACGGATGCTCACCGGGCCATCCTGGCCCAGGGCTCACTCGACCGGCAGACCCAGTCCACGAGCGATCAGCATCCGCTGGACCTCCGAGGTGCCCTCGCCGACCTCGAGCACCTTGGCGTCCCGGTAGAAGCGGGCGACGGGGTACTCCTCCATGAAGCCGTAGCCGCCGAAGACCTGGGTGGCGATGCGGGTGGCGGTCACCGCCGACTCGGTGGAGTAGAGCTTGGCGACCGCGGCCGCCTGCTTGAACTCCTGGTACGGCGCACCCGCGTCCTTCAGCGCCGCGGCCCGGTAGGTCAGCATCCGCGACGCGTGGAGCATGACCTCGAGGTCGGCGATCTGGAACGCCACGCCCTGCTTGCGACCGATCGGGCCCCCGAAGGTCTGGCGCTCACCGGCGTACTCGACGGCCATGTCCAGGCAGGCCTGGATGCAGCCGACCGACAGCGCCGAGATGGCGACCCGGCCGTCGTCGAGGGTCGCGAGGAACTGCGCGTAGCCGCGGCCCTGCTGCCCGAGCAGGTGGTCGGCGGGGACGTGGCAGTCCTCGAAGGAGAGCGGGTGGGTGTCGGAGGCGTGCCAGCCGAGCTTGTCGTAGGCCTTCTCCGCGGTGAACCCGGGCGTGCCGGAGGGGACCATGATCGCGGAGATCTCGGGCCGGCCGTCCTCCCGCGTGCCGGTGCGCGCGGTGACCGTGACCAGCGAGGTGATCGAGGAGCCGGAGTTGGTGATGAACTGCTTGGCCCCGTTGACGACCCACTCGCCGTTGACGAGCTCGGCCTTGGTGCGGGTGGCACCGGCGTCGGAGCCGGCACCGGGCTCGGTGAGGCCGAACCCGGCCAGCTGCTCACCGGCCACGAGCGCGGGCAGCCACTGCTCCTTCTGGGCGTCGGTGCCGTAGGTCAGGATCGGGTTGATCCCCAGGCCGACGCCGGCCTGCAGGGTGATGCCCATCGACTGGTCGACGCGGCCGATCTCCTCGATCGCCACGCACAGGCTGGTGAAGTCGCCGTCCTCGCCCGCGCCGCCGAACTCCTCGGGCGCGGTGAGGCCGAACAGCCCGAGGGCGCCCATCTTCTGCACCACGTCCACCGGGAAGTGGTGCTCGCGGTCCCACTGGGCGGCGTGCGGCGCGATCTCGGCCTGCGCGAACTCACGGACGCTGCGTCGGAACTCCTCGTGCTCCCGGGAGAGCTCGAACGGGGTGCCGGTGGGGTGGGTGCCAGTCATGGCGGCGAGACTACCGCCGTTGGTTAGCGGTTGTTAACCACCAGGGGCGGGGTGCTGATGACGATCGGCTCGCCGAGCAGCCCCACCGTCACGGTGATCGAGCCGGTCTCGGTGTCCACGGCCACGTCAAGCGGCGGCGTCTGCGGCTCCGGCTCGGGCTCCGGCTCGGGCTCGGGCTGGGTCGGGGTGCCGGGCGCCGGCGTCCCCGTGGACGGCGGGTCGGACGGCTGGTCCGACCCCGGGCTGGACGCCGGGGTGCTCGGGGCAGGCGCCGAGGTGGCGCCGGAGCCGGCCGGCGTCTCCGCGCCGGCGGACCGCTCGAGCGCGGCTGCCGTGGGTGCGATGCGCGCACCGGCGAGCACCACGACCTCGGGGGCGTCCACCTCGGGCACCTCGGGGGCATCCGCGGCCGCGGCGGGCGGGGCCGCGACGACGACGTCGAGGGGGGCCTCACCGCCCTGCAGGCCGCCGAGGAGGGCGAAGGCGGTCACCGCGGTGGCCGCGAGGCCGACGCCGATGCCGATCCGGCGTCGGTCGACCGGCTCAGCGGGGCGCTCGACGCCCGGCACCCAGCTGCGGCGCGGGCGGGCCCTGAGCCAGGAGGCGCCCTCGGCCCCGAGGGCCATGCCGGCCACCCGCGGGCGCAGCGACCCGTGCAGGGCCAGGATTTCCTCGACAGCGGGGGCGCAGTCGGAGCAGGCGGCGGCGTGGGCGCGCAGGGTGCGCTCCCGTGCGGCGTCGACGACGAGGTCCTCGGTGCGGTGGGCGGCCACCAGGGCGCACCCCTCTCCGCTGCCGACCGGCAGGCGGCGCAGCACGGTCTGGCGGAACGCCACGACGCTCGAGGCGGCCAGGTCGCGGGCGGCGGTCTCGGTGGTCCCGAGCCGGGAGGCCAGCGCGCTCAGCGGCTCGGCACCCGCGGCGCCGTGCACGAGCGCGGTGCGGCGCTCGGGGCTGAGCGTCTCGAAGGCCGGCTCCCAGTCGTCGCGGGGCGCAGGGACGACCGGGCCGGCCACCACGCCGGCCGCACCGCTCGCGCCCGCGGTCGACGGGCCGTCGAGCTGCAGCAGCCCGTCACGCAGCCGGGCGTCGAGCTCGAGGAGCTCTCCGACAGCGCGGGCGCAGGCGGGGCAGGTGTCGGCGTGGACGGCCAGGGCCTTGCGCTCGGGACGGGTCAGGCGCTCACCGGCGCTGTCGACCAGGCGCAGCACCAGCGAGCCGCACTCCTCGTCGTAGCCCGTGCCGATGCCGAGGACGACCTCGCGGCGGAACGCCAGCACCGTGGAGGCGACCAGCGCCTCGGTGTCCTCCACCGTCCGGCCGAGCCGCTCGGCGAGCTCGGCCACCGGCTCGCGGTCCACGACGCGCGCCCACAGGGCGGTACGACGCTGGGGGCTGAGGGCGGTCCAGGCGGCAGCCCACGGGTGGGTGGGGGTCGTCTCGCTCACACCCGGTTCAACGCGCGCACGCGTGCACGGTGATGGTGACCTGGTTCACGTCCAGACCAGTGGCGGCGAGTCGCCGCCGGGCGTCGGTGTCCGAACGTCGTACCTGTCCCGATCGGGTGCTCGGCGGGCGATACCCTGCGTCGCGGGCCACCCACGGCCCGCCCTCAGCCACCCCGCACCACGCCAGGCAGGAGTCCACGTGCCGGAGATCAAGCCACTGCAGAAGGTCCTCATCGCGAACCGAGGCGAGATCGCGGTCCGGGTCATCCGGGCCTGCAAGGACGCCGGCATCGGCAGCGTCGCGGTGTACGCCGAGCCCGACCGCGACGCCATCTTCGTGCGGATGGCCGACGAGGCCCACAGCCTGGGTGGCGCCACGCCGGCCGAGTCCTACCTCGACATCGAGAAGATCATCGCCGTGGCGCAGAAGTCCGGTGCGGACTCCGTGCACCCCGGCTACGGCTTCCTCGCCGAGAACGCCGACTTCGCCCAGGCCGTCATGGACGCCGGGCTCATCTGGATCGGTCCCCCGCCGGCCGCCATCGAGGCGCTGGGCGACAAGGCCAAGGCCAAGCACATCGCCGACCGCGCCAACGCCCCGCTCGCCCCGGGCACCAAGGACCCGGTCGCCGACGCCGACGAGGTCGTGGAGTTCGCCAAGGCCAACGGCCTGCCGGTCGCCATCAAGGCCGTCTTCGGCGGCGGTGGTCGCGGCCTCAAGGTCGCCCGCACCCTCGAGGAGATCCCCGACGCCTACGAGTCCGCGGTCCGCGAGGCCGTGACCGCGTTCGGCCGCGGCGAGTGCCTGGTCGAGAAGTTCCTCGACAAGCCGCGCCACGTCGAGACCCAGTGCCTGGCCGACCAGCACGGTAACGTCGTCGTGGTCTCCACCCGCGACTGCTCGCTGCAGCGCCGCAACCAGAAGCTGGTCGAGGAGGCGCCCGCGCCGTTCCTGACCGAGGAGCAGGTCACCGAGCTCTACGAGTCCTCCAAGCGCATCCTGAAGGAGGCCGGCTACTACGGCGCCGGCACCTGCGAGTTCCTCGTCGCCCAGGACGGCACGATCTCCTTCCTCGAGGTCAACACCCGCCTCCAGGTGGAGCACTGCGTCTCCGAGGAGGTCACCGGCATCGACCTGGTGCGCGAGATGTTCCGCGTCGCCGCCGGCGAGGAGCTCGGCTACGACGACCCGGAGATCCGTGGCCACTCCATCGAGTTCCGCATCAACGCCGAGGACGGCGGCCGCAACTTCATGCCGGCGCCCGGCACCCTCTCGGCGTGGACCCCGCCGCAGGGCCCCGGCGTCCGCGTCGACGGCGGCTACGAGAACGGCCAGACCGTCCCCGGCTCCTTCGACTCCCTCATCGCCAAGCTGATCGTCACCGGCAACAGCCGTACCCAGGCGATCGAGCGGTCGCGCCGCGCGCTCTCGGAGTTCGAGGTCGACGGCATGCCGACGGTCATCCCCTTCCACAGGGCGGTGCTCGAGGACCCGGCGTACGTCGGTGCCTCCAACCCCTCCGGCGAGGGCTCCTTCGACGTCTACACGCAGTGGATCGAGACCGAGTTCGACAACCAGATCCAGCCCTACTCCGGTGACGCCGCCGAGGCCGAGGAGGCCGGCGAGCGCCAGACCGTGGTGGTCGAGGTCGGCGGCAAGCGCCTCGAGGTCGTCATCCCCGCCGGGCTCGGCGGTCTGGCGGCCGGTCCGGCCGCCGGTGCCAAGAAGCCCAAGCGTGCCGCGGGCAAGAAGGCCGGCGCCGCCGCCTCCGGTGACGCCGTCACCTCGCCGATGCAGGGCACCGTGGTCAAGGTCGTCGCCGAGGAGGGCGCCACCGTCGCCGAGGGCGACACCGTGGTGGTCATCGAGGCCATGAAGATGGAGCAGCCCCTCAAGGCGCACAAGGCCGGCACCGTGACCGGCCTGACCGCCGAGGTCGGCGCCACCGTCACCAACGGCCAGGTCATCTGCGAGCTCAAGGACTGACAGCAGACCGTAGGTTGGGGGGCGTGACGTCGTTGCGCCCCCCGGCCCACCGGGTGCACCCCCGGGCCCGTCTGATGTGGCAGCTGGCCGCGGGCACCGAAGTGCTCGTCCTGGCCGTCGCCCTCGTCGCCACCGGCGTCGTGGCCGACCTCTACGACCTGCGCTGGTGGATGCCGGTCCTGCTGGCGACGTACGCCGTCGTGCGCGGCGTCGTCGTGCCGACCTGGCGCTTCCGGGTGCACCGGTGGGAGGTCACGCCGCAGGCGGCCTACACCCAGACCGGCTGGTGGGCCCGCGAGCGGCGCCTGGCCCCGATGAGCCGCATCCAGACCGTCGACTGGGACCAGGGGCCGCTGGAGCGGCTGCTGGGCCTGGCCAACGTCACCATCACCACCGCGTCGGCCGCCGGCGCGCTGAGCATCGGCGGGCTCGACCAGGCCACCGCCGAGTCCCTGGTCGCGGAGCTGACCGCCAAGGCCGAGGCCGCCGGCGGGGACGCCACGTGAGCGACTGGCAGCGCCTGGACCCGCGGATGCTGGTCGTCGAGCCGGTCTCCGAGCTGCGCCGCTTCCTGCCGGTCCTCCTCGGCGCGCTGCTGGCCGGCGGCTTCGCGCGCGGTGGCGGCTTGGGCTGGGAGCTGCTGGCCGTGGCCGTCCCGGTCGCGATCGGCGTCGCGCGCTACCTGACCACCCGCTACCGCATCCTCGACGGCCGCGTGGAGCTGCGCCGCGGCCTGCTGCAGCGCACGCTGCGCACCGCCCAGCTCGACCGGGTCCGCACCGTCGACGTGACCGCGAGCCTCGTGCACCGGGTCCTCGGCCTGGCCACGGTGCGCATCGGCACCGGGGCGGGCGCCGAGCAGGACCTCGAGCTCGACGGGCTGCGCGCCCCGCAGGCCCAGGAGCTGCGGGAGGCACTGCTGGCGCGCGTCGCGCACGAGGCCCACGCGCCCGACGGCGCCGAGGCGGCCGCCCCCCGGGCGGCCCCGACCGAGCGGCCGGTGCTGCGGCTGGACCCCGGCTGGGCGCGCTACGCCCCGTTCACGAGTGCCGGCGTGGTCGCCGCCGCGGCGCTGCTCGGTGTCGCCTCCCAGGCGCTGCCAGACTCGGCCTGGCGCCTGGACCGGCTGCCCGACCTCGCCCCCGCCGGGTGGGGCTGGCTGCTGCTGGTGGCGGTCGGGGTGCTCGGCGCCGCCGTGTCCAGCGCAGTGCTCGCGGTGCTCGGCTACCTCGTCGCCCACTGGGACCTCACCCTCACCCGCACCCCCACGCAGTGGCGGCTGACCCGCGGCCTCCTCACGACCCGTGAGACCTCCGTCGAGGACGCCCGCCTGGCGGGAGTCGTCGTGCGTGAGCCGCTCGGGCTGCGGCTGGCCGGCGCCGCCGAGCTGGGGGCGGTCGTCACCGGCCTGGGCCAGGGCGAGAAGGGCACGCTGACGCTGGTCCCTCCCGCCCCGCGGGCAGTGGTCGACGGCGTCGCCGGGGCCGTCCTGGGCGACGACCGACCGACCGACGCCCCGCTCACGGCCCCGCTGCGGACCCACGGGCCCGCCGCCGTACGCCGGAGACGACTGCGTGCGCTGGCGCCGGCCGTGGTCCTCGTGGCGCTGGCGGCCGCGTCGGTGGTCGCGGACCTGCTGACGCCGTGGTCGCTCGCGCTGACCCTGCTCGTGCTGCCGGCCGCCATCGCCCTCGGGGAGGACCGCGCCCGGTCGTTGGGGCACCTCGCGAGCGAGGGCTTCCTGGTCTCGCGCTCGGGCAGCCTGGCCCGGCACCGGGAGGTGCTGGGCGCCGAGCACGTCATCGGCTGGACCGTGCGCGACACCTGGTTCCAGCGCCGGTCGGGACTGGTGACCCTGGAGGCCACGACGGCCGGTGGCAGCCAACGGGTGCAGGTGCTCGACGTGCCGGAGCACGACGGCCTGGTGCTCGCGGCGGCCCTCACCCCGGACCTCCTGGCCGAGGTCGGATATCGGACGCCGCCGTCGCAGTGACGCCGGTCACCGAGACAGACGGTCCCCATCCGGCGCCCCCGTCGGTAGGTTCCCGACATGTTCTCCAAGGTGCTGGTGGCCAACCGGGGCGAGATCGCGGTCCGCGCGTTCCGCGCCGCCTACGAGCTCGGGGCGCGCACGGTCGCGGTGTTCCCGCACGAGGACCGCTGGTCCGAGCACCGGCTGAAGGCCGACGAGGCCTACGAGATCGGTGAGCGCGGCCACCCGGTCCGCGCCTACCTCGACCCCGAGGGCATCGTCGAGGTCGCGGTCCGCGCCGGTGCGGACGCGGTCTACCCGGGCTACGGCTTCCTGTCGGAGAACCCGGCGCTGGCCGAGGCGTGCGCGGCCGCGGGCATCACCTTCATCGGTCCCGGCTCGGAGGTCCTCGAGCTCACCGGCAACAAGGCACGCGCCATCGCGGCCGCCAAGGCCGCCGGTGTCCCGACGCTGAAGAGCGTCGAGCCCGACACCGACGTCGACGCCCTGGTGGCGGCGGCCGGGGCCAGCGAGATCCCCTACCCGCTCTTCGTGAAGGCCGTGGCCGGCGGCGGCGGGCGCGGCATGCGCCGCGTCGACTCCCCCGGCGCCCTGCGCGAGGCCGTCGAGACCTGCATGCGCGAGGCCGACGCCGCCTTCGGCGACCCGACGGTCTTCATCGAGCAGGCCGTGGTCGACCCGCGCCACATCGAGGTGCAGATCCTCTCCGACGGCACCGGTCCCGACGGCGTCATCCACCTCTTCGAGCGCGACTGCTCGGTGCAGCGCCGGCACCAGAAGGTCGTCGAGATCGCGCCCGCGCCCAACCTCGACCCCGAGCTGCGCGACCGGATCTGCGCCGACGCCGTCCGCTTCGCCCGCGAGATCGGCTACAAGAACGCCGGCACCGTGGAGTTCCTCCTCGACCCCGACGGCCACTACGTCTTCATCGAGATGAACCCCCGCATCCAGGTCGAGCACACCGTCACCGAGGAGGTGACCGACGTCGACCTGGTGCAGTCCCAGATGCGGATCGCCGCGGGCGAGACGCTCGCCGACCTCGGCCTCTCCCAGGACACCGTGCGGCTGCGCGGCGCCGCCCTGCAGTGCCGCATCACCACCGAGGACCCGGCCAACAACTTCCGCCCAGACACCGGCGTCATCACGACCTACCGCTCCCCCGGCGGCGGTGGCGTGCGCCTGGACGGCGGCACGGTCTACACCGGCGCCGAGGTCTCCGCGCACTTCGACTCGATGCTGGCCAAGCTGACCTGTCGCGGCCGCACCTTCGAGCAGGCCGTCGACAAGGCCCGCCGTGCGCTCGCGGAGTTCCGCATCCGCGGTGTCTCCACGAACATCCCCTTCGTCCAGGCGGTGCTCGACGACCCCGACTTCGCCGCCGGACGCGTCACCACCGCCTTCATCGAGACCCACCCCGAGCTGCTGCAGGCCCGCGGCAGCGGCGACCGCGGCACCAAGTTGCTGACCTACCTGGCCGAGGTGACGGTCAACCAGCCGCACGGCGCGGCCCCCGTCGAGCTGGACCCGACGACCAAGCTCCCGGCCATCGACCTCGACGCCGCCCCGCCGGCCGGCACCCGCCAGCTGCTGCGCGAGGTCGGCCCCGAGGAGTTCGCCCGGCGCCTGCGCGCCCAGGACCGGGTCGCGGTGACCGACACGACCTTCCGCGACGCGCACCAGTCGCTCCTCGCCACCCGGGTCCGCACGGCCGACCTGCTGGCCGTCGCGCCGCACGTCGCGCGCACCACCCCGGAGCTGTGGAGCCTGGAGTGCTGGGGCGGGGCGACGTACGACGTCGCGCTGCGCTTCCTGGCCGAGGACCCGTGGGAGCGGCTGGCCGCTCTGCGCGAGGCCGTGCCCAACGTGTGCCTGCAGATGCTGCTGCGCGGTCGCAACACCGTCGGCTACACGCCCTACCCCACCGCGGTCACCGACGCGTTCGTGCAGGAGGCGGTCGACACCGGCCTCGACGTCTTCCGGATCTTCGACGCCCTCAACGACGTCGAGCAGATGCGCCCGGCCATCGAGGCGGTCCGCTCCACCGGCAGCGCGCTGGCCGAGGTCGCGCTCTGCTACACCGGCGACCTCTCCGACCCCGGCGAGAGCCTCTACACCCTCGACTACTACCTGCGCCTGGCCGAGCGGATCGTCGACGCCGGCGCGCACGTGCTGGCGATCAAGGACATGGCCGGCCTGCTCCGCGCCCCCGCGGCCCGACGCCTCGTCACCGCGCTGCGCGAGCGCTTCGACCTGCCGGTGCACCTGCACACCCACGACACCACCGGCGGCCAGCTCGCCACCCTGACCGCGGCGATCGAGGCCGGGGTCGACGCCGTGGACGCCGCGACCTCCTCGATGGCCGGCACGACCAGCCAACCACCGCTCTCGGCGCTGGTCGCGGCCACCGACCACTCCGAGCGCGAGACCGGGCTGTCGCTCGCGGCGGTCAACGCGCTGGAGCCCTACTGGGAGGCCGTGCGCCGGGTCTACGCGCCCTTCGAGTCCGGGCTCACCGCCCCGACCGGTCGCGTCTACCGGCACGAGATCCCCGGTGGGCAGCTCTCCAACCTGCGCCAGCAGGCGATCGCCCTCGGCCTCGGCGAGCGCTTCGAGCAGGTCGAGGACATGTACGCCGCCGCCAACGACATCCTCGGCAACGTCCCGAAGGTGACCCCGAGCTCGAAGGTGATCGGCGACCTGGCGCTGGCGCTGGTCGGTCTGGGCGCCGACCCGGCCGAGTTCGCCGAGGACCCCAGCCGCTTCGACCTGCCCGACTCCGTCATCGGGTTCCTCAACGGCGAGCTCGGCGACCCGCCGGGCGGCTGGCCCGAGCCGTTCCGCAGCAAGGCGCTGGCCGGCCGCACCTGGAAGCAGCCCGCGGCCGAGCTCACCGCGGAGCAGTCGGCGGGCCTGGAGAGTGCCCGGCGGCGGACCTTGAACGAGCTGCTGTTCCCCGGCCCGACGCGGTCCTTCGCGGAGTCCCGCGAGACCTACGGCGACACCTCGGTGCTGTCCACGCTGGACTACCTCTACGGGCTGCGCAGCGGCGTCGAGCACGAGGTGACCCTGCAGGAGGGCAAGACCCTCATCCTGGGCCTGCAGTCGATCAGCGAGCCCGACGAGCGCGGCTTCCGCACCGTGATGGCCACCGTCAACGGCCAGATCCGCCCGGTCGCGGTCCGCGACACGAGCGTCTCGGCCGAGGTGGCGGCCGCGGAGAAGGCCGACCCGGGCACGCCCGGTCACGTGGCCGCGCCGTTCCAGGGCGTCGTGTCGGTCGTCGTCGAGGCCGGTCAGCAGGTCGAGGCCGGCGAGACCGTGGCGACGATCGAGGCGATGAAGATGGAGGCCGCGATCACCGCGCCGATGGCCGGCACCGTGCAGCGGGTGGCCCTCTCGGGCACCCAGGCGGTCGACGGCGGCGACCTCGTGGTGGTGCTCAGCCCCGCGTGAGGCCGCTCAGGTCGGCGTGACGATCACGTCGACCGCACTGAGCTCCACCGACGACGTGCACGCGTAGGCGTGCGGCACGTCGGCGGGCCAGTGCACGTGCGTGCCGGGGACCAGGTCGACCACCTGCTCCTCCCCGGCCGCCCCGTAGCTCAGCCGCCCCTCCCCCGACAGCACCACGAGCTGCTCGACCGCGCCGGCGGCGTGGGCGGGCGAGGAGCGCTCGGCCCCGGGTCGCACGCGGACGAGGTAGACCTCCGTGGTGCGGTCGGGCTCGGTCAGCAGGTGCAGGCGGACCGCGGTGAGGGCGTCGTCGCTCAGCGCGTCGGAGGCGCCCGCCTCCGCCACGAGGGCGACCAGCGGGACACCGAGCGGGCCGGCGACGGCGTACACGGTGTCGAGGGTGGGGTTGCGGCGCCCGCCCTCGAGCTCGGAGAGGGTGGCCTTCCCGATGCCGGCGGCGGCCGCGAGCGCGCTGAGCGACATGCCCCGCTCCTCGCGCAGCGCGCGGATGCGGGCTCCCGTGGACGCGCCTGGTCCGGCCACGCCGGCCTCCCCTACAGTCTGTTCCGTAAACGGAACGGTACTACCTCGCAGGAGCCACCATGCACGAACAGGGGACCCCGGTCAGCGCGGGGGTGGTCGCGGCCGTCGTCGGGTTCTCCTCCTCCTTCGTCGTCGTGCTCGCCGGGCTGACCGCCGTCGGCGCCACCCCGGACCAGGCGGCGTCTGGCCTGCTGGCGCTCTGCGTCGCCCAGGCCCTGGGGATGCTCTGGCTCGCGCTGCGGCACCGCACCCCGGTCTCGCTGGCCTGGTCCACCCCGGGCGCGGCGCTCCTGGTGACCACCGGCGCCGTCCAGGGCGGGTGGCCCGCCGCGGTCGGCGCGTTCGTGGCGACGGGCGTCCTGGTCGTGCTGACCGGGCTGGTGCCGAGGTTCGGCGACCTCGTGGCCGCGATCCCGCCGTCCCTGGCCCGGGCGATGCTGGCCGGCGTCCTGCTGCCGCTGTGCGTCGAGCCCGTCCTCGCGCTGGCCGACTCCCCGGCCATGGTCGCGCCGGTCGTGCTGACCTGGCTGGTGCTGCAGCGCCGGGCGGCCCGCTGGGCGGTGCCCGCCGCACTGGTCGTGGCGCTGGTCGTGGTGGTCGTGACCGCCGGGGACGCGGTGGCCGCCGGGGACCTGCTGCCCACGCTCGCTCTCACCGCGCCGACGTGGTCGTGGCAGGCGATGGTCGGGGTCACGCTGCCGTTGTACGTCGTCACCATGGCCTCCCAGAACGTCCCCGGCGTCGCGGTGATGGGCAGCTTCGGCTACCGCGTCCCGTAGCGGGAGTCGATGGGCGTCACCGGGCTCGGGACGCTGCTCGTCGCCCCGCTGGGCGGGCACGCGGTCAACCTGGCCGCGATCACCGCCGCGCTGACCGCGGGGCCGGCCGCCGGCCCCGACCGGGACCAGCGCTGGCGCGCCTCGGTCTCCGCGGCGCTCACCTACCTCGTGCTCGCCGCGGGCGCGGGCGCGCTGACGGCACTCGTGGCCGCGGCCCCGGACGGGGTCGTGCAATCGGCTGCCGGGCTGGCGCTGCTCGGCACGCTGGCGGCCTCCCTCTCCGACGCGCTCGCCGACCCGGCGGACCGGCTGGCCGCCATCGGCTGCCTGGTGGTCGCCGCCTCGGGCGTGAGCATCCTCGGCGTCGGCGCCGCGTTCTGGGCGCTGGTGGTGGGGCTGGTGCTGCGGCGGGTCAGCCCGTCCGCACCGTCACCCACGTCGAGCGCAGTCCCAGCCCGAAGCGGAACGCATCGCCGCTGAGCGTCACCTTGCCCTGCGAGCCCGTCAGCCGGATCGAGCGCACCCGGCCACCCCACTGGCCGTTGCCGTCGCGGGAGAGCACCTCGACCTTGCGCAGGTCGCCGAGGGCCGGCCACTGCGACTCGATCCGGTCGTCGGTCACGGTCACCGACCAGCCGTGGACCGGGTTGCCGTCGTGGCCGTCGTAGGGATCCTCCTGCGCGACGAGGTAGTCCCGCGAGCCGGCGGAGGTCCACCCCCCGCTGCTGGCGGAGAACTGCGTGAAGGCGGGCTGGCCGTCGACGACGCGGGCCTGGCCCTTGGTCTCGCGGATGGCGGCGTCGGAGGCGGGGTGCTCGGCGGAGGCACCGCCGTAGACCTGGCAGGAGGTCGTGTCGCAGACCTGGTAGTGACCGGCGCGCGGGTGGGCCCGCTCGTACGCCGCGTAGGTGCGCGCGGCCACCGCCTGGGCCTGGACCGCCGCGGGGCTCCAGGAGGCGGGCATCTCCAGGGGGACGACGCCGCGGAGGTAGTCCTCCAGCCGGAGCCGGTTGACGGTGTCGCGGGCCTGGCTGCCCTGCGAGGGTGCGGCGGCGCGGAGCTTGCCGCGGTAGGCCCGCTCGGTGCCGCCGGGGAGGACGAGGGTGATCGGCTTGTTCTTGGCGTAGAACTCCCCCTCGCCCTGCAGGACGAGGAGCTTGCGCCAACCGCCGGAGTCCTTGGCGCCCCGGGGCAGGTAGGCCACCTTCGCCCGACCCTTGCGGTCCTGGCGGACCCGCCAGGCCTGCACGTCCACCCCGTCGGGCTGCTCGGGCAGCACCGTGTGCTCGCCCGTCCCGAGGTCGGTCATGCGCAGCGTGCGCCGGGGTCGCACCACCAGGTCGTCGCTCGTGTCGGCGCTGACCAGCACGCTGATCCGACCCGCGGCGCGCCCGGCGTCGGTGCCCGGGTAGTAGAAGGACAGGATCTCGGCGGCGCTCAGGCCCTCGCGGGCCGCACCCTCCGCGCCGTGCTGCGACATGCCGTGGCCGTGGCCGTAGCCGCGGCCCTGGATGCGCAGCGTCGGCTCGCCCTGGACGTCCCACCGGTCGGAGGCCGCCGAGGCGGGCGCGGGGACCGCGACCAGGGCCGTGGCGACCGCCAGGACGAGGGCGCGGACGAGCATCGGTGGACTCCTGTGACGGCTGGTGCGGAGGGGGGCGAGGAGGCCGGTGTGACCACACCAGCACCCCATCGCACCATGCGTCACACGGAGCGGCAATGGCCTCGCGCGAACTACAGATCTGTAGTTCAGGGCACCTCGCGCAGCAGGGTGCTGGGCAGGCCCAGCCGGATGCGGAAGGTGTCGCCGCTGACGGTGCTGGAGCCCTCGCTGCCGGTCACCGTCACCCGCACGACCCGACCGCCGAAGGCCCCTCGCCCGTCGCGCTCGACGACCTCGATGCTCTCGTAGTCACCGACGGTGTCGAAGGCCGTCTCGAGGTCCGACACCGAGATCGTCCGGCTCCAGGTGAAGGGGTCCCACGGGTCCTCGCGCGCAGGCAGGTAGTCGAAGGGCCCGGCGACGCTGTAGCCGCCGTTGCTCGCGGAGAACTGCGCGAAGATCGGCTCGCCGCCCGTGACGAGCACCTTCTTCCGGGTCGCGCGGATGGCGTCGTCGGAGGCGGGGTGCTCCGCGGAGGCGCCGCCGTAGACCTGGCACCGGTCGGTGTCGCAGATCTCGTAGTGCGACGCCAGCGGCTCCCCCCGCTCGAAGGCCGCATAGGTGCGGGCCGCGACCGCCTGGGCCCGCACCGCGTCGGGGTCCCACAGCGCCGGCACCTCCTGGGGCACGACCCCGCGCAGGTAGTCCTCCAGGGAGACCCGGTTGACGGTATCCCGGTCGGTGCCGGAGTCGTCGGCCGAGGCCGAGCGCAGCCGTCCCCGGTAGTCGGTGCGGCCCTCGGGGGTCACCAGGGTGATCGGCCCCCTGCCGGAGAACTCCGCGTCCCCGCCGAACCGCTTGCTGGTGCGCCAGCCCCCGCCGCCGCGGCGCGCCTGCAGCACGCTGCGGCCCCGGCCGTCGGCGCGGACCCGCCACTGCTTCGCGCGACGGTCCAGCCGCTGGAGGGACCAGCGCTTCGTCGTACCGACCTTGGTGAGGGTGAGCCCGGAGCGGGCCAGCACCCGGGTGTCCCCGTCGTCGTCGGCGGAGACCAGGACGTCGACCGCACCGCCGACCTTCCCCAGCCGTGCGCCCGGGTAGTAGGTGCGGACGATCTCCTTCCACCCCACGCCCTGGCCGGCGGCGCGCTGGGCGCCGTACTGCGAGAGGCCGATGCCGTGCCCGAAACCGCGACCCTCGAGCTCCAGGGGGTCGGCCGCAGCGGCAGGCGCGGTCGGGGCCAGGAGCCCGAGGGTCAGCGTGACGGTGAAGGCGAGGGTCCGAGTTCCCATGCCCCTATGACATCACCCGCCATAGGTTGGTTGCGACTGAGCGTTGAAGGTGCCCATCGTGACCTTCTTGGCCGCGTTCACGATCGGGTCGTCGATCGAGAAGACCTCCAGGCCGCGCGTGATGTCGCTGGAGTAGATGTAGCCGTTGTACCAGTAGACCGACCAGGCGCCGCCGAGCTCGAGGCTCGTCGTCGAGATGGGGCCGCGGTCCCAGTAGGCGAACTCGGTCGGGTTCGCGGAGTCGGTGAAGTCGAAGACCGAGAAGCCGCCCTGGTACCACGCCTGGACCATGATGTCCTTGTCCTTGACCGGGATCAGCGAGCCGTTGTGTGCCACGCAGTTCTCGGTGAGGGCCTGGATGCGCGAGATCTTGTAGTAGCTCTGGAACTCCAGCTGCCCGTCGACGATGTCGTAGATCCCGTTCGCACCCTTGGTGGGGCCGAAGCCGGGGTGGCAGGTCGGCAGCGAGCCGCCGCCGAGCTCGTCGGTGAACAGCACCTTGGTGCCGGCGTTGTTGAAGGTGGCGGAGTGCCAGAAGGCGAAGTTCAGGTCGTCGGTCACGACCTCGGTCACCTTCGGCTTCTTGCGCTTGCTGATGTCGAGCAGGATGCCGTCGCCCATGCACGCGCCGGCCGCGATGTCCTTGCTGGGGTAGGCGGTGATGTCGTGGCAGCCGCTGGTCGAGCTCGAGGTCAGCAGCGGGATCGGACCGCCCGGGTTGCCGCCGTCGGGGAAGAGGACCGGGGTGGCCGCGAGCTTCGCGCGCGCCGGCTTCTTCACCGGGATCTTCACGACCGAGATCTTGTCGTGCGGCGGCTGGCAGTCGGGGTAGTCCGCGCTCGGCGAGTACGACGACACGTAGACGAACAGGGACTTGCCGTTCTTCGTCGGGGCCAGCGTGTGGGTGTGGGAGCCGCAGTCGGTCTCCACGGCCGCGACGTACTTGGGCTTGCGGGGGTTGGAGACGTCGAAGACCCGCAGGCCCTCCCAGGCCGACTTCTCGGTCGCCGACAGAGCGGTGCTCGAGCACGAGTCGTCGCTACGGCTGGCGTCCACGCTCATCACCAGGATGTTCTTGTGGACCGACAGGTCGCCCTGCCCGCCGGGGCAGAACACCTGCGCGACACGCTTGGGCTTGGTCGGCTTCTTGATGTCGAAGACCTGGAAGCCGCTGTAGTTGCCGTCGTAGAGCCAGCGGCCCCTGAACGCCATGTCGGTGCCGTAGGCACCCTCCTCGGCGAAGCTGCCCTCCAGCGGGAGGTGCGCGACCAGCTCGACGTTGTCGGACTTGTCGACCTCGTCCTCGCTGGTCAGCGGCAGCGGCTCCTGCGCCAGGGCGTCGGCGAGGCCCGCCGTGATGTCCGCGAGGGCCGACCCGGGCAGCTGGCAGCCGAGGGCGAAGTTGTCGCCGGCATCGACGAGGGCGGCGTACTCCTCGGCGGTGCAGGCTCGGACCCCGGGGTCGGCCTCGGCGGAGACGTTGACCGCCGTCATGCCGAGGCCCGCCGCGAGGGTCACGGCCAGGCCGGCGAAGGAGAGTCGGGCGCGCGTGGAGGGGAGGGAGCGGTGGCTCATGGCCGTGCAACCGTCGAACCGGGCCGGAGGTTACGGGTCGGACGCGAACGTCGCGTGGTGCAATGGAAACGTCATGCGCCTGTCATCCACGCCACGCCGTCTGGCGTCCGCCTTCTTCGCCGGGTCCGTGCTCCTCGCGCTGCCCGCGTGCACCGGGTCCGAGCCCTCGGCCGCACCCGACCCGGCGGCGAGCCCGACCTCGCAGGTCCGCGAGCTGGTGCCGGGGGCACCCGGGGAGCCGGTCGCCACCGCGTCCGGGCCGATCGACGTCGAGGTCCCGGGCTGGAGCCACGCCGACCTGGCCTTCGTGCAGATGATGATCCCGCACCACCGTCAGGCGCTGGAGATGGCGGCGCTGGCCCCCGAGCGGGCCTCGTCGGCCGAGGTGCTAGCGCTGGCGCGCCGCATCGACGCGGCGCAGGCGCCGGAGATCTGGCTGATGAGCCAGTGGCTGGCGGCCGAGGGGCTCGACGTGCCCGAGACCGGCGACGACCCCTCGGAGTGGGACCACGCCGCCCACGGCCACGCCGGGATGGCCGGGCTGCTGACGCCGGAGGAGATGGCCGCGCTCATCCGGGCGGAGGGCACGGAGTTCGACCGGCTCTTCCTTGAGGGGATGATCCGCCACCACGACGGGGCCGTGCAGATGGCGACCGAGGGGATGCCGGAGTCGACGAACGCGCGCGTCCTGGAGCTGATGGAGGAGGTCGCGACCGGCCAGCTCGCCGAGATCGCCCGCATGGAGCGGCTGCTCGACCAGCTGGGCTAGGGCATCACGGCGAGGGCCGGTCCATCACCGCGGTGTCGGTGTCGATGAGCGACGGCGGCCCGACCGCGATCGCCTCCTCGGCGTCGGGCACCGAGGATCGAGCGTCCGCGAGCACGTCGGCCGGGACGCGCTCCTCCAGCCACCGTCGGGCGTACGTCGCGGCCGGGTGGATGGCCACGGTGGCCAGCACGATGATGCCGGCGATCACCATCCATCCCCACGCGCTCCACGTGATCGCGAGGAAGGTGTACGCCGCCGGCGCCCAGACCCGCCCCAGGGTGCCGCTGAACTCGGCCGCGCCCTGGTACCTGCCTCGCTGCCGCGGGTCCATCAGATCGGCCTCGAAGGTCCAGCTCGCCGCCGACAGCTTCAGCTCGGCGCCGGTCAGGGTCACGTGCCCGAGCCAGATCAGCAGGATCGTCACCCAGCCGACCGTCTCGTGCGTCGCCATCGTGATGACGCAGGACACCACGATGAAGACGGACGACAGTCGCATCGCCCTCAGCGCCGTCGGCACGTCGGCCACTCCGCGTGCCGCGGCCATCGGCAGCACGATGCACATGACGGTGTTCGTGGCCAGCAGCAGCGCCACCAGCCATCGCGGGGCATCGGTCTCGCTGACCACCCACAGCGGGATCACCATGTGCAGCAGGACCTGGTTGGTCCAGGAGACGCCGAGCAGGAAGGTGGTGGCCATCCAGCCCGGGTTGCGCAGCGGACCGGGCCCGGGGACCTTGGCCTTGCGCTCCTCGGGGGTCTTGGAGTCGTGGGAGGCGTCGGGCAGCCGGGTGATCGCGGCGGCGTTGACGAGGAAGACCGACGCGGTGAACCACGGCAGCCCCTGCAGGAGCAGGTCGCCCGGCACCGCGAGGGCGAGCAGACCCACCGCGGCGCCGATGGTGAAGCCGGCGTTGAGCGCGGAGTACATGTAGGCACGCGACTGCACCCGCTCGCCCGGGGGGAGCACGTCGATCGTGTAGGCCCCGTGCGCCGCGCCCCCGAGCACACCGATGACCTCCATCGCGACCGCCATCGCGACGTAGGTCGAGAAGCCCTCGATGAAGGGCCACAGCGCGAACATCGACGCCTGTCCCACGGCGCTGACCGCCCACATCCGGCGCGGTCCGAACCGGTCCACGAGCTTGCCCATCGGCAGCGCGGCCAGGAACGCCGCGACCCCCGCGATGGTCAGCCCCAGCCCCACCTCAACCGGTCGCAGTCCGACGACGACGGTGAAGAACACCGCCGAGCCGGCGAGGAACGCGCCGTCGCCGAGGGCGAAGAGGAGCGACTGTCGAGCCAGCCTCCCGGCCAGTGGCGAGGGCGGGCGGGCGTGGCGGAGCAGAGCGGTGAACATCGCCGCGGATTCTGTCCCTCCGGACCGACATCTGTCGCATCCATTACGTAGGGTCAGCAGCCATGCACCGCCTCTACACGACCAGCGTCGCCTCGGTCTTCCCGCACTACGTCGCGAAGGTCGAGCGCAAGGGCCGGACCCGGGAGGAGCTGGACGCCGTGGTGACCTGGCTGACCGGCCTCTCCCCCGCGCAGGTGCAGCAGCACCTCGACGCCGGCACGACCTTCGAGGACTTCTTCGACGCCGTCGAGCTCAACCCCGACGTCTCCCTCATCACCGGGTCCGTGTGCGGGGTGAAGGTCCAGGAGGTCGAGGACCCGCTGATGCGCCGCATCCGCTACCTCGACAAGCTCGTCGACGAGCTGGCCAAGGGTCGCCCGCTGGAGAAGGTGCTCCGCTCCTCCTGACGCCGTCCACCCGACCGCGGCGTTTCACACCCTCCACCACGGGACAGGTATCGCTCATGTGGAACCCCATCCGCCGGCGCCGTGAGCGGCGCGAGGCCCACCTGCTCGAGCGGCAGGCGTTCCGGGCTGCGAAGCGCCTGGCGCGCGAGGACCTGATGGTCCTCGGCGAGGACGTCGCCGGCCTGGCACTGCCGCCCGAGGCCTCCCAGGAGGTCCGCGAGCACCACCGGTTCGCCCTGGAGGGCTACGACCGGGCGCGCGGGATGCTCGACGCCGCGGACAGCACCGACGACGTCGACCGCCTCGACGAGGTGCTCCAGCTGGCGCGCTGGGAGCTCGCCGCGGTCCGGGCCCTGGAGGCCGGCGAGCCGTTGCCCCCGCGACGCGGACCGTGCTTCTTCAACCCCCAGCACGGGCCCGCGGTGGCCCGTCTCGACTGGGCTCCCCCGCACGGCAGCAGTCGCAGGGTGGAGGTGTGCCGGGGGTGCGAGCTGCGCGTCGAGACCGGTGCTGACCCCGCCCATCGCGAGGTGCGGGTCGGGGACCGCTACGTCCCGTGGTGGCAGGCACCGTCGGCCGCCCACTTCACGAGCATGCCGCTCGCGGAGTCCGTCGAGCACGGCCCGCTGGTCACCGCAGCGCTCACCGAGGCCCGCATCCACGCCTCGTTGGCCGGCATCTCGATCACGGTCAGGGGCTGACCGCCCCAGCCCGGCTCAGACCCGGCCCGGACACGGCTCAGACCCGGTGCAGCCTCCGGGCCGCCTCGGCGATCGACCCGCTCATCGACGGGTAGACCGTGAACGCCTGGGCCAGCTGGTCGGCGGTCAGTGACTCCGCCACCGCGATCGAGACGGGGTGGATCAGCTCGGAGGCCCGCGGCCCCACGACGACTCCGCCGACGACGATGCCGGTGCCGGGACGGATGAAGAGCTTCACGAAGCCGTCGCGGACGCCCTGCATCTTGGCCCGCGGGTTGCCCGACAGCGGCAGCATGACGACCTCGGCCTGGATCTCCCCGGAGTCGACGGCCTGCTGCGACCAGCCCACCGTCGCGATCTCCGGGGCGGTGAAGACGTTGGAGGAGACCTTCTTCAGGTCCAGCGGGTGCACGGTGTCGCCGAGCAGGTGCCACATCGCGATCCGGCCCTGCATCGCGGCCACCGAGGCGAGCATCAGCACGCCCGTGCAGTCGCCGGCGGCGTACACGCCCCGCGCCGAGGTGCGCGAGACCCGGTCGACCCAGACGAACCCGCCGTCCTTGAGCTGGACGCCGGCCTCCTCCAGGCCCATGTCGGCGGTGTTGGGGACCGACCCGAGCGCCAGGATGCAGTGCGAGGCCTGCACCTCGCGGCCGTCGGTCAGGGCCACGGTGACGACGTCCCCGTCGCGGGTCACCGACTCCATGCGCGACTTCGACAGCACGTTCATGCCGCGGCGTTTGGAGACCTCCTCGAGCACGAGCGAGGCGTCGGCGTCCTCCCCGGGCAGCACCCGGTCACGGGAGGAGACGAGGGTGACGGGGATGCCGAGCGCCTGGTACGCCGAGGCGAACTCGGCCCCGGTGACGCCCGACCCCACGACGACCAGCGACTCGGGCCGCTCGTCGAGGTCGTAGACCTGCTCCCACGTCAGGATGCGCTCGCCGTCGGGCTGGGCGCTGGGCAGCGTGCGGGGCGCGGCACCGGTCGCGACGAGGACGGCGTCGGCCTCCAGCGTCGTCTCCGAACCGTCGGCGGCCGTGGCCACCACGCGGCCGGGGCCGTCGAGACGGCCCCGCCCCTGGACGACCTGCACGCCGTCGCGGTCGATGCGGCGGGCGATGTCGCGGGACTGGTCGGCCGCCAGCGCCTTCACGCGGGTGTTGACCCGCGCGAGGTCGACGGCGATGCCGGACGCGGCGTCACCCTCCTTGTCGCGCATGGTGATCCCGAGCTCGCCGGCCTCGGCGACCTCGGTCATCACCTCGGCGGTGGCGATGAGGGTCTTGCTGGGCACGCAGTCGGTCAGCACCGCCGAGCCACCGAGGCCGTCGGTGTCGACGATGGTCACCTCGGCGCCCAGCTGGGCGGCGACATGGGCTGCTTCGTAGCCGCCGGGGCCTCCCCCGACGATGACGACGCGGTCGGTCATGCGGCTCCCCTCCGGGTCAGCTGGTGGTCGATGTGGCTCAGAAGTTGATCATGTGGCCGGTGATGCCGTGCACCGCTTCCTTCACGGCCTCCGACAGCGTCGGGTGGGCGAAGACGTTGCGCGCGACCTCGTCGGCGGTGAGGTCCCACTTCTGCGCCAGCGTCAGCACCGGCAGCTGCTCGGTGACGTCGGGGCCGATCATGGCCGCGCCGATGATCTCGTTGTGCTCGGCGTCGGCGATCACCTTCACGAACCCGATGGCCTCGCCGAGGCCCTGGGCCTTGCCGTTGGCCGAGAACGGGAAGGTCGCGGTCTTGACGTCGTAGCCCTTCTCCTTGGCCTGCGCCTCGGAGTAGCCGAAGGAGCCGATCTGCGGCTGGCAGTAGGTGGCGCGCGGGACGAAGTCGTACTCGACCGGCATGGTCTCGGCGCCGGCGAGGGTCTCGGCGGCCACGATGCCCATCGCCTCGGCGACGTGGGCCAGCATGAGCTTCCCGGTGACGTCGCCGATCGCGTAGACGTGCTCGACGTTGGTGCGGCAGAACTCGTCGATCTCGATGGCACCGCGATCGGAGACCGCGACTCCGGCGGCCTCGAGCCCGTAGCCGTCCAGGCGGGGCGCGAAGCCGAAGGCGGCGAGGAACTTGTCGGCCTCGAGCACCTGGCTCTCGCCGCCGTCGGCGGGGCTGACGGTGACCTTGACGCCCGAGCCGGTGTCCTCGACCTTCTCCACCTTCGTGGAGGTCATGATCTTCACGCCGAGCTTCTTGTAGTGCTTGGCGAGCTCCTTGGACACGTCCGCGTCCTCGGTGGGGACGATGCGGTCGAGGAACTCCACGATCGTGACGTCGACGCCGAAGTTCTTCATCACGTAGGCGAACTCGACACCGATCGCACCGGAGCCGCCGATGATCATCGAGGAGGGCAGGTCGGAGTCGAGGATCTGCTCCTCGTAGGTCACGACGTTCTCGCTCAGCTCCAGGCCGGGCAGCAGCCGGACCTTCGCGCCGGTGGCGATGATCAGGTCGTCGCAGGTGTAGGAGGTGGTCCCACCGTCCTTGTCCTTGACGTCGATCGAGGTCGGGCCGGTGAGGGTGCCCCAGCCGTCGATCTCGGTGATCTTGTTCTTCTTCATCAGGAAGTGGACGCCCTTGACGATCCCCTCGCTGACCTTGCGGCTGCGCGCGTGGGTGGGGCCGAAGGACATCGTGGCGTCGCCCTCGATGCCGTACTTGGCCTTGTCGTGGGTCAGGACGTGGGCGAGCTCGGCGTTCTTCAGCAGCGCCTTGGAGGGGATGCAGCCGACGTTGAGGCACACACCGCCCCAGTACTTCTCCTCCACGACGGCGACGGTCTTGCCGAGCTGCGCCGCGCGGATGGCGGCCACGTAGCCGCCGGGGCCTGCACCGAGAACGAGGACATCGAAGTGGGTCGTCACGAGGTCCACCCTAGTCCCGGACGCACGAGCGTTAGCCTTCGGTGTCGTGACGCTCTACGCCGCCTACGGGACCAACCTCGATCCCGCCCGGATGAGCGAGCGCTGCCCGCACTCGCCGCTGCGCACGACGGGCTGGCTGGAGGGCTGGCGACTGACGTTCGGTGGTGAGGAGCACGGGTGGGACGGCGCCCTGCCGACCATCGTCCAGGACGCCTTCGAGCAGGTCTTCGTGGCGATCTACGACGTGACCCGTGAGGACGAGACGGCCCTGGACGGCTGGGAGTCCGCCGACAGCGGGCTCTACCGCAAGACCAAGGTGCGGGTCTCCACGCTGACCGGTGAGGTCGTGGCCTGGGCCTACGTCCTCGACGCCTACGAGGGCGGGCTGCCCTCCGCCCTGCACCTGGGTGTGCTGGCCGACGCCGCCGAGGCCGCCGACGCGCCCGACGACTACGTCGCCGCCCTGCGACGGCGCCCCTGCCGCTCGACGGGTCTGTGAGTCGGTCCCTCCACGGGACCGGAGGGCGTATCCTCACCGCTCGTGACTGACGAGCCGACGCCCTACACCCGCGCCGACGACGCTGCCGCCCGCCTCGCGGAGCTGACGGGGGTCGAGCGCCACGACGTCGCGCTGGTCCTCGGGTCCGGCTGGCTCCCGGCCGTGGACGCCCTCGGTGAGGCGACCGCCGAGATCGACACCACCGACCTGCCCGGCTTCTCGGCCGCGGCCGTCGCCGGGCACAGCGGCAAGATCCGCTCGGTGCGCGCCGGCGACCGCCAGCTGCTGGTCTTCCTCTCCCGCACCCACTACTACGAGGGCAAGGGCGTGGAGGCCGTCGTGCACGGCGTGCGCACGGCCGCCGCCGCCGGTTGCCGGGCGATCGTGCTGACCAACGGCTGCGGTGGCCTCAAGGAGTCCTGGACCCCCGGCACCCCGGTCCTGATCAGCGACCACATCAACCTCACCGGCCGCTCCCCGATCGTGGGTGCCCGCTTCGTCGACCTCACCGACCTCTACTCCGCGCGGCTGCGCGCGATGTGCCGCGAGGTCGAGCCGTCCCTCGACGAGGGCGTCTACGTCCAGTTCCCCGGACCGCACTACGAGACGCCGGCCGAGGTCCGGATGGCCGGTGTCCTCGGTGGCCACCTGGTGGGCATGAGCACCACGCTCGAGGCCATCGCGGCCCGGGAGGCGGGCATGGAGGTGCTGGGCATCAGCCTGGTCACCAACCTGGCGGCCGGCATCAGCGACCAGCCGCTGGACCACTCCGAGGTGATCGAGGCCGGTCGCGCGGCCGCCTCGCGCATGGGCGACCTCCTCAGCCGCGTCGTCCCCCGGATCTGACAGGAGCCCACCGTGACCGCACCCTCCTCCCCGGACACACCCGCTGACGGTCCCGCCACCGGTCCCTCCACCGGTCCCTCCGCCGGTCCTGCCTCGAGCGGCGCCGAGACCCGCGAGCGGCTCCTGGTCGCGGCCACGCGGGCCTTCGCCGAGCACGGCGTCGCCAACGCCTCGCTGCTCGACATCACCCGCCAGGCCGGCCAGCGCAACCGGGGCGCGGTCCACTACCACTTCGGCTCGCGCGAGGGACTGCTCGCCGCGGTGCTCGAGCAGCACGCCGACTTCCTGGCCGAGCGCGAGCACCGCCTGCACCAGGCGGCGCTGGAGCGCCCCGCCGACGACCTCCCCGCGGCCCTGGAGGCGCTGGTGCGACCGGCGACCGAGCTCTCGGAGACCGGGTGGAGCGGCCGCTGCTACCTGGTGGTCGTCGCCGACCTGATCGCCGACGAGCAGCACGACAAGGACGCCGACGTCCGGGCCGCGCTCGAGCGCACCGGCGGCGTCCCTGTCTACGAGCTCATCTCCGCGCGGATGCCCGAGATGCCCGAGGAGGTCCGGGCCGAGCGCCTGGCACTGTTGACCTCCTTCGTCCTGCGGGCCATCGGCGATCGTGCCCGGGCCGAGGAGCGCGGCTCGACGCAGCGCCTGGGGCTGGACACCGAGACCTTCGTGCGCAACCTCGTCTTCATGGCCACCGGCATGCTCCGCGCCGACCTGCCCCGGACCTGACGTAGCCCCGTGCCCAGGATCACCGGCGGGTCGCTCGCCGAGCACCGCGCACAGATCCACCAGCGCGTCTTCGCCGCCTTCGCCGACCTGCTGGCCGAGCGCAGCTTCGACGCGATCACGATGGCGCAGATCGCGGCCGGCGCCGAGGTCGGCCGCACCACGATCTACCACCACTTCCCCGACAAGGAATCGGTGGTGGTCGCCTTCGCCACCCATGAGACCTCGCGCTACCTCCAGCGTCTCGAGGAGGTTCTGGCCCAGGCCCCCGACCCGGCCGCGCGGCTGCGCGCCTACGTGCACCACCACCTGGCGTCCGGCGAGGAGTTCCACCTCGGCCTGGGCCCACGGCTGTACGGCGTGCTCCCGGCCGAGTCGCGCGAGGCCATCCGCGAGCACGTCGTCGCGGTCGAGGAGGTGCTGCGCGAGGTGCTGGACGACGGCCAGCGCGCCGGTCTCTTCACCGTCGACGACCTCGACGCGACGCTCGCGCTCATCCACGCCTGCCTCGCTCCCCGGGGACTCGCCCCGGAGAGCGTGGCGACGTTCGTGCTGCGAGCGGTCAGCGCACCTTGAAGCGGACCCGGTCCTTGGACCGGTCGTGGTCCTCGTCGCCCTCGTAGGTGGCGATGGCCACGAGCTTGCCCTCGCTGGCCCGGTCCAGCCGCACCTTCACCTTGCCGCCCGAGCGCAGCGTGGCCCGATGGGTCTCGACCCGGCCGGACTGGCGGACCTTCAGCACCACCCGGCCCGAGGCCGGCGCGCCGTCCGCGGTGACGAGGATGCGCATCGCGCCGCGTCCACCGGCGGCCGGCTTCTTCAGGACCCGGAGCATGGTCGTGGTCGTCACGGGTCCGGCATCCCTCCCGGGCAGGGGGGTGACGGTGTCCTGGCTGGTGTTGGAGTGCGTGTGGGCCTGCCAGGTGAAGACGGAGACCGTGCCCTCCGGCGCCCCGTCGGGCAGGGACAGGGTGCTGCTGAACGCCCCGTCGAGGATCCGTCCGGGGGTCACCCAGTCCACGGCCAGGAACTGCTCGGTGTTCTCCCGCTCCGAGACGTCCGGGAGCACGTCGCCCTCGGCGATGCCGACGTAGACGCCGCTGTCGCCGGGGCAGCTCTCCGCGCGGAAGCCGGTGCCGAGGATCCGGTAGCTGTCGCCGCTCGTGGTGTCGAGGCGGGACACCGCGACCGACGGCGAGGCCGGGGCCGGCTCGCACGTCTCCGGCTCGGGCTCTGGCTCGGGCTCCGGCTCGGGCTCGGGTGACGGGACGTGCACCGCGGTGGCGGTGAGCGGCGCCGGTGCCTTGGCGTCCTGGGCCGGGTCCTCGCTGGTGGCCCGGAAGTGGTCGCGCGACTCCTCGGTCACCTGGTCGAGGAAGGCCGCGGGGAAGCTCCTGCCCACCCCGGCCCAGTCCGGGGTGGCGCCGAGGGTGGCGACCCCGTCGGAGACGGACCAGTCCTCGCCGGTCACCGAGAACGTCGCGACGACCACCCGGGTCGGCGTCGTGCTCGTGCCGGGCAGGATCGGGAGCACGGCCGACAGGGGGCTGGGGGTCTCGCCGGACACCACGGCCGTGACCTGCCCGGCGCCGGTCTCGTCCACCTGGAGCCGCGGCTCGGCGAGCGTGAGGGAGTACTGCGTCGAGATGCCGAGGAACGGGTCTGGCACCGATCCGGTGACCGAGCCGGCGTACGACACCGTGGTGACGCCGGTGGCCTCGTCGTGGCTGCCCCGGCCGTCGGGGAACGTGACGACCCCGTCGGACTCCGTCGCACCTCCGGAGAGGCTGCGGTCGAAGACGTCGGTGAACTCCTGGGAGACCGCCCAGTCCAGGGTCAGCGGCGCCGCGGGCTCGGGCTCGGGCACGACGTCGGTGGGTGTGGCCTGGGCGACGAAGGCCGCCGGACGCTTCTTCTCGTCCGAGCCCGAGCCGGTGGCGTAGAAGTGGGCGCGGACACCGGAGGTGATCTGGTGCAGGAAGGGGACGGCCCAGGCGCGGCCGTCGATCGGGGTCCCCTCGTCCATGCCGAGCTCGGCGGCGTCGTCGCTGCCCGGCTCGACGACACCCGCCCAGTCGGGGGTCGCCGACAGCGAGGCGAGCGCACCGTCCGGTGACCAGTCGGACGAGCCGGCGTCGAAGCCGAACAGCACGACCCTCGCGGGCTGGGTCTTCTGCGCCTCCTCGCCCTGCGCGGCGATGTTGGCGGCCGAGACCAGCGCCGTCATCTCCCCGCGCCCGGAGCCGTCGACGTGCAGCACCGGCTCGGCGATGCGGACGTGGTAGAACTCCTGGCCCAGCTGGAAGGCACCTCTCACCGAGCCCTGGTAGGCCACCTCGGAGACGCCGGTGGCGGGGTCGTAGGTGCCGCTCCCCCCGGGGAAGGTGACCACACCGCCCGAGTCCTCGGTCGCGCCCCCGCCCAGCTCGTGGCTGCTGAGGTGGTCGTCGAACTGCTGGGACACCTCCCACCGCAGCACCGGGGCCGTCGCGGTGGTGTCACCGCTGCTCTCGTCGGCGACGGCGGGCGCCGCGAGGATGCCCGCGAGCACGACGGGCAGCGTGCCGAGGCAGCAGACCACCAGGCCCGCGAGCATCCTGCGCACGGCTCAGCGCACCGTGAGGGTCAGCCGGTCGGCCGACCGCGCGTAGGTGTCGGACGGCTTGAAGACCACGACGACCTTCCACTTCCCACGGGACAGCTTGGGCAGCGTGACGCTGGCCTTGCCACGGGTGACGGCCTTGGTCACCTTCTTGGTCTTGCCGCCCTTCTTCGCGGTCACGACGGCCTTGCCGGTGGCCTTGCCCGCGTCACCGGTGACCTTGGCCAGGAGCACGCCACGACGCTTCGTCGTCGGCTTCTTCTTGACCTTCACCGTGGTCGTCGAGGCGACGTCGGCGAGCCCGAGGGCCGCCCAGTCGATCGCGACCTCGGTCTCGGTGTCCTGGCTGGTGTTGGAGTGGGCGTGGGCCTGCCACGTGTAGACGCTGTAGTCGCGCTGAGCGTCCAGGTCCGCCGGGTCGGCGGTCAGGGTGACGTCGATGGTGCCGTCGGTCATCTGCGCGGCCGGCACCCAGGCGGCGGCCGCGAAGGCGTCCTGGTCCTCCTGCGAGTCGGTGTCCGGGAGGCCGCCGGCCGGCGCGAGGCCGACGTACACCCCGTCGTCACCGGGGTTGGTCTCGCCGGTGAAGCCGGAGCCGTCCACGTCGAGCACGAGGGCGTCGGGCGTGGCGGAGGAGGTGCTCACCGCGACCTGCGGCCCGGCGGCCTCGGCCGCGAACGCCGCCGGCTGCTTGGTCGCGTCGGAGCCGGAGCCGGAGGCGTAGAAGTGGGCACGCACGCCGGGCGTGAGCTGGGCCAGGAACTCCGGCGCGAACGACTGGCCGTCGACCGGCTGGGTGTCGGAGAGGCCCAGCGCCAGCGCGGCCGGGCTGCCGGTGGGCAGCACGCCGGCCCAGTCCGGCGTCGCCTGCAGCGTGGAGAGCCCGCTGGTCGGCGTCCAGGCCGCGTCGGCGAACGTCGTCACCAGGACCCGGGCGGGGTCGGTGGCCGCCGCCTCGCCCTGCTGGGAGGCGGCGTTGGCGGCGGAGACGACGGCGGTCAGCGACCCGCTGCCGTCCTCGGCGACCGAGACGACGGGGTCGGCCAGGGTGACCGAGTAGTACTCCGTGCCCATCATCGCGAAGGCGCCCTTCACCGAGCCGTCGTAGGTCAGGGTGCCCGCACCGGTCGCCGGGTCCAGGTCGGCGGCGACGAGGGGGAACGACACGACGCCGTCCTCGTCCTCGCTCGCGCCGTCGGACAGCGTGTGGGTGGACAGGTGGTCGTCGAAGCGGGGCGAGATCTCCCAGCTCAGGACGGGCGCGGCGGCGTCGGCGTGGGCCGGGGCGGCCAGCCCGACGACGGCGGCGGAGGCCGCGAGCGTCGGGACCAGGGCCGTGGCCAGGCTGACACCGAGGGCGGTGGCGCGGTTCATGGCGTGTTCCTCTTCTTGACGGGGACGAGCAGGACCGCGACCGAGAGCAGCAGCAGGCTGCCCCCGACCCACCACAGCGGGTCGGGACGGTCACGTGGGGTCGCCGTGGCCGGGGCGGCCAGCAGGCGGGTCTGGGTGGTCACGGTCGTGACCGGGGCGATCGAGGTCGCCGAGGGCTCGCCGGCCGGCGGCGTGGGTGCCGCCGGGGCGGGTGCCGGGGCCGAGGTGGGCGCGGCCGCCGCGGTCACCGTGGCGGTCACCGTCGCCGGGGGCGGGACGACGGTCGGCGGAGCCGGCGCCGCGGTGGTGCCGGGGCTGGTGGGGGCGGCGGTCGGCGTCGGTCCCACGACGTCGTCCTCGCCCGTCGACAGGGTCAGCGGCGCGGCGACCTTGAAGGCGTCGGTGGCGCCGCCGCTGGAGTACCAGAACGCGGCGGTGCCGAGCCGGTCCATGACGTCGACGAAGGACTGCGGGAAGGAGCCGGCGTGCTCGCCGTCGCGCTGCTGCGGGACGCCGCTCACCCGCACCCCGAGGTACGCCGGCCGCCAGCTGAGCCCGGCGTCGAGGCTGCCGTCGGTGAGCGCGTCCACCTCCACGTCGGGCAGGTCCGCGACCGTGACCCGCTCCGGGGCGACCGGCTCCCACACGTCCGGGTCCGCCTGCGAGGAGGCGTAGCCCGACACCTCGGCGGTGAGCGCCCCGGCACCGTCGGCGACCTCGAGCACGGGGTCGGCGAGGTGGAAGAAGCTCATCCCGGAGTAGTAGAGGACCGTCACCTCGCCCTCCCAGGCGATGGTGGCGGTGCCCTCGACGGGGTCGACCACACCGTCGCCACCCGAGACGGTGACGGTGTGGTTGCTGAAGGTGCCGGCCGTCGGGGACCCGAGCGGCTCTCCGGCGCTGGTGGTGCGCAGACCGGCCCAGGTGGCACGCCGCCAGGCGGTGCCGTCCCACTTCTCGACCCGGACCGCGCCGTCGCGGCTGCTCCAGTCGGCCCGGTCGATCGTGGTCCCGCCCCGGCCCGGGTCGGGGATGCGACCGGCGGAGAAGAAGTTGTAGGTGTCGGGGGCGAAGGCGCGGTTGCTCGACTCGTCGTTGAGGCCCCAGCGCAGGGTGACGTCCTCGAGCGCGGTGGTGGTGGGTGCGTCGGGCTCGGCCGGCTGGTCCTGGGCCGCGGCCGGCAGGGCGACACCCGCGGCGCCGACGGCGAGCAGCAGCGCGGCGAGGAGACGGCGGCTCATGCCCGCCTCCCGCGCACGAGCAGGGCCAGGCGCAGCAGGGCCAGCGCCAGCAGCGGCGCCCCGGCGACCACGAGCAGGACGGCGCCGGGGTCCCGGCCCGACTCCTGGCCGGACTCCTGGCCGGACGCGGCGACGCGCTCGACGGGGAGCGTGCCGGCCTGCTGCACCGCGAAGGACACCTCCGGCGCGTCCGTGCCCTCGCCCGCCCACAGGCGCAGCACGTGCGTGCCCGGGCCGAGGTCGACCGGGAGCGCGAGCACCCCGGCGAGCGTGCCGTCGGAGCCGGCGACGAAGGGGCCCGCTCCCGCGACCCCGTCGTCGAGGACCAGGGAGTACTGCCGGCCCGCGGTGAGGCCCACCGCCGAGAACGGCAGGACGTGGCCGGCCACCGCCGACTCGCGGTCGACCTCGAGCGCGGCCGCCGCCGAGCGGGTGCGTCGCCCGCGGGACGTCTCGCGCTCCTGGGTCGCCGGCTCGGTGACCTCCGCTCCGGCCACGGGCGTCGGCTCCCCCGTGGCGGTCGGGTCGTCGGCGTCGTACAGGTCGGAGACGGTGACGGGCGTGAAGGTCTCGTTGGTGGCGTTGCTGACGCCGTGCGCGCCGACGGTGATCACGCCGCAGGTGACCTCGCGGCAGTCGATGGTGCGCGACCCGCCGCTGCGGTCGAAGGCCTCGAAGACCGCCCCGGGGACGGTCAGGGTGGCCGACCAGGCGCCGGTCCGGGTCATCGTCGCCTGCGCGGAGGAGGAGGTGTCGGAGCCGGGGAAGGCGACGAACTGCTGGAAGCCCTGGTTGTCGCGCGACTCGCTGTCGGGGACGTAGAAGTAGTCCTCGCCGGTGCGCCCGCCCTGGCTGGGGCGCCAGCCGTCGCGAACGTGGCCGAAGAACACGTAGACGCCGCCGTGCCCGCCCTGCACGGCCTGGAACCCGCTGCCGCGCACGGTCAGCGTGGTGGCGTACGTCGGGTCCACGACCGCACCGCCGTCGGGGCCGGTGACGGTGACGCGTCCCTGCGCGTGCGCGGGGCCGGCCATCCCGACCGGCACGACCAGCCCGGCGAGCAGCAGGATCAGGACAGCAGCGCGTCGCACGACGCCTCCTCCCGGACCGGGACGACGACCAGCGCACCGTCGACGTCGACCACCCGCACGGGGTGCTGGTAGACCTCGCCGAGCAGCTCGGCGGTGAGCACCTCGTGGGGAGCCCCGTCGGCGCGGACCGCGCCGCGCGCGAGGACGCAGATGCGGTCGGCGTACGCCGCCGCCAGGCTCAGGTCGTGCAGCACGACCACCACGGCGCGACCGACGCGCGCGAGGTTGCGGGCGACCGACAGCACGGCCTCCTGGTGCCGGATGTCGAGGGCGGCCGTGGGCTCGTCGAGCAGCACCACCGCGGTGTCCTGCGCCAGCACGCGGGCCAGGTCGGTGCGGGCGCGCTCGCCACCGGAGAGCGTGGGGTATCTGCGCTCGGTCAGGTGCACGACGTCCGCGCGCTGCAGCGCCTCGTCGACGAGACGCTCGTCGTCGTCCTCGTGGCCGGTGCGCGCCCACGGGGCACGCCCCATCGCGACGACCTCGCGGACGAGGAACCCGAAGGCCAGCCGCCCCTGCTGCGGGAGCACGGCGCGGCGCCGGGCGAGGTCGAGGGAGCGCATGGACCGGACCTCGCGCTCGCCGAGCCGGACCGTCCCGGCGTCGAGGTCGAGGTCGCCGGCCAGGGCGGCCAGCAGCGTGGACTTGCCGGCGCCGTTGGGGCCGACGAGCGCGACCAGCTCGCCCCCGCGGACCTCGAGGTCGACGCCGTCGAGGACGGTGCTGCCGTCGAGGCGGACCGACACGCCCTCGGCGCGGAGCCGGGTGGCGCTCATGCCCAGGCCCCCGAGGTGCGGCGGGCGCGACGGATCAGCCAGAAGAAGAACGGGCCGCCCACCAGGCTGGTGAGCATGCCGATCGGCAGGTCGGCGTACGCCACGAGGGTGCGCGCGCCGAGGTCGGCCACGACCAGCAGCAGTGCCCCGCCGAGCGCGCTGGCCGGCACCAGCAGTCGGTGACCGGGGCCTGCGAGCAGCCGGACGAGGTGCGGGACGACCAGGCCGACGAAGGCGATGATCCCGCAGAAGGCGACGGCGGCGGCGGTCAGCAGGGCGACCACGACGATGGCGCCCATCCGCAGCCGCTCGACGTCGACACCGACGTGCCGGGCGGCGCGGTCGCCGAGCGCGAGCAGGTCCAGGCGGCGCGACATGGCCATGGCGGCCACCAGGCCGACGACCATGAAGGGTGCGGCGACGCCGACCTGCTCCCAGCGCGAGCCGTTGAGGCTGCCGAGCTGCCAGAACACGATCTCCTCGCGGGCCTGTTGGTCGCCCAGGAACAGCAGGAAGGCCAGTCCGGCGCTGGCGACCGCGTTGACCGCGATGCCGGTGAGCACCAGCGTGACCACCTCGGTGCGTCCGCCGTCGCGGGAGAGCAGGTAGACCAGGATCGTGGTGACCAGGCCGCCCACGAACGCGAAGAGCGCGACGGTCCAGGTCCCCACCAGGGCGAGGTCGAAGACGATGACGGTCGAGGCCGCCAGCGCGGCGCCGGCGGAGACGCCGACCACCCCGGGCTCGGCCAGCGGGTTGCCGAAGATCCCCTGCATGAGGGCCCCGGCGGTGGCCAGCGCGGCGCCGGCGACCGCGGCCATCACGACGCGGGGGAAGCGGACGGTCCACAGCGTGACGTCGCCCTGCGGGTGGCTCGGCATCGGGCCGAGGTCCAGGCCCAGGCGGTGCAGCAGCGAGCCGACCACCTCGGCCGGGGCCACGTCGAGCTGGCCGCGACCCGCGGCCACGACGACGGCGGTGAGCAGCGCGAGGGACAGCATGCCCAGCAGGCCCACCCGCCGCACCGACGTACGCCGCTGGGCGGCCGTGACGGGGACCGCGGTCACGACCCGGCTCCGGGGGCGTGGACCGCGACCGCGAGGGCGTTGAGCGTGGTGGCCGTCGTCGGCCCGAAGCCGAGGATCTCGGCGTCGGCCATGTCGACGAAGCGGCGCTGCTGCCCCGCCGGGGTGCTGGCGAGCGCGGGCAGCCGCTCCAGCAGCCCGTCCACCCCGCCGGCGGACTCCAGCCCGTCGGTCATCATCAGGACCAGCTCGGGCTGGGCGGCCACGATGCCCTCGTCGGTGACCGGCTTCATCCCGTCCCAGCCGATCTCCTCGGCCACGTCGTAGAGGCCGACCGCGTCGATGAGGGAGTCGGCGCCGCTGCCCTCGCCGAAGAGGTAGTAGACGCCCGACTGGCCGCGGACATAGAGGAAGACCGTGCGCAGCCGCTGGGTCGGGTCGGCCGGGGCGACGGCCTCGATCTGCTCGGTGACGGCGGCGACCTCGGACTCGATGCGCTCGGCCAGCGTGCGGCCGCGCTCGGGCACGCCGAGGGCGTCGGCGACCTCCATCGTGAGCGAGGAGAGGTTGTCGAGGCCGCGGTGGGAGTCGGTGACGACGACGGGGATGCCGGCGTCGCGCATCTGGAGCACGACGTCCCAGGGGCCCAGGGAGGTGTCGGTGAGGATGACGGTCGGGTCGAGCGCGAGGATCGCCTCGGCGTTGAGGTCGTGGCCGTTCTGCGTGACCAGCGGCAGGTCGGCGGCCTCGGCGAACTGGGTGGAGGTGTCGCGCCCGACGACCTGGCCGCCCAGGCCGAGCTCGTGGACGGTGCGCGAGAGGGTGCCGTGGAGGTCGAGGGCCAGGATGCGGCTGGTGTCGGCGACCGTGACCTCGGTCCCTTGCGCGTCCTCGACCGTGACCGGCAGCTGCGGCTGGGGACCGGTCACCGGGTCGACGGGTGTCGGGGCCGTGACGGCGCTCGTCGGGCCCTCCCAGGAGCGCGGATCGGCCAGCACGTCGTCGCGCACGTCGGCGAGCGAGGGCGCCACCGTCGTGGTGGCGGACGAGGACGCGGTGCCGTCCGCGCCGGCCGCGCAGCCCGTGAGAACGGTGGTGAGCAGGAGGGCGCACACGGCGGCCAGGGCCGCGGGCAGGGGGGAACGCATGGGTACCGTCTCTCGATCCGGGCGCGGCCTGGCCACGCGAAGTTAGGTGAGGCTAACATCATCTAACCAAGGGTAGCCTTACCTGTCCAGACGTTTGTTGACACAGTGTCGACTTGTTGTCGACACTGTGTCGAGAACTCCGCCCGCACGGCCGTCCGTGCACGTCCCCACTCCCAGAGGACCCGATGACCACCACGCTGCTCGCCCTCTCCGCCGCCATGCGCGAGGGCTCCCGCGCCGAGCACGAGGCCGCCGAGGGCTCCTCGTTCATGAGCGAGCTGCTCGACGGCGGCATCGCACCCGAGGGCTACACCGCCTACCTCCTGCGGCTGCGCACGGTCTACGCCGCGATGGAGTCCGTCGGGCGCCAGCACCTCGACGACCCGTTCGTCGCCGCCGTGCACGACGTGGACCTCGAGCGCCTGGCGGCCATCGACGCCGACCTGGACCACTGGGCCCCCGACGGCCCGCGCGAGGTCGACTCCCCCGCCGCGGACGCCTACGCCGCCCGACTGCGCGCCTCCTCGGCCTGGGGCGGCCTCTTCGCCGCGCACCACTACACGCGCTACCTCGGCGACCTGTCCGGCGGCCAGGCCATCGGCCGCTGCCTGGACCGGGCCTTCGAGCTCGACGGCCGCGGCATCGCGTTCTACGACTTCGCAGCGATCGGCAAGCCCAAGCCCTACAAGGACGCCTACCGCGCGCGGCTCGACGCCCTCGGCACCTCCCCGGAGGAGACCGAGCGGGTCGTCGCCGAGGTCAAGGTCGCCTTCGGGCTCAACCAGGCACTGTTCGAGGAGCTGGGCCGCGACCTCCCCCGCTGGCGACGCGCCGCCTGAGCCCCGCCACGCACGACCGCATCATCCGGTCGTGGTTCCAGCGCAGCAGCGGTCGCGCCGGTAGCGACGCGACGGCCAGGAGCCCGCGCACCCGCACGTCCTGGGCGAAGTCCAGCCGTGTCCCCGGACCCTCCGGCGCGAGGTCGAACGACACCCGCCCCTCCAGGTCGCCCTCCACCGACACCTCCAGCCGCTCGGGCCGGTCCACCTCCTCGGTGAGCAGCAGCTCGAGGGTGTAGGGCAGCACCGAGCGGCACAGCACCAGCCCCCGCCCCTCACCGGCCACGGCCACCGCCACGACCTCGGGCCACCACTCCACGTAGTGCTCGACGTCCACCAGCACCTCGCGCACCCGCGCGGGTGGCGCGTCGACGTGCCAGCGGTCGCGGAAGGAGTACGCCGCGACGGGCTGCAGGATCGGCACGAGCACCATCCTGCGGCTACCGTCCGGTCCATGACGAGCCCCTCGGAGTCCGAGCTGACCGACCTCCTCGCCCGCGCCCGCGCCTGGGCCGCGGCCGACCCCGACGCCACGACGCGCGACGAGCTGGAGCGGATCGTCGCCGAGGTCGAGGCCGGCGGGGACCCGACCGACCTCGCCGACCGTTTCGACGGGACGCTGGAGTTCGGCACCGCCGGCCTGCGCGGCCGGCTCGGCGCCGGCCCCAACCGGATGAACCGGGTCGTCGTCCTCCGCGCCGCCGCCGGGCTCGCCGCCCACCTCGGCCCGGGCGGCGCCGTGGCGATCGGGTACGACGCGCGCCACCTCTCCGACACCTTCGCCGAGGACACCGCCGCCGTCATGCGCGGCGCCGGGCTCGACGTGTGGCTGCTGCCCCGCCCCCTCCCGACCCCCGTCCTCGCCTACGCCGTGCGCGAGCTCGGCTGCGTCGCCGGGGTCATGGTCACGGCCAGCCACAACCCGCCCGAGGACAACGGCTACAAGGTCTACCTCGGCGACGGCAGCCAGATCGTCTCGCCGGTCGACGCCGAGATCGCCGAGCGGATCGCCGAGGTCGGCGACCTCACCTCGGTCGCCCGCGGGTCGGACTGGCAGGTGCTGGGCGAGGACCTCCTCGACCGCTACCTCGACCGCATCGCCGGATTGGTCGCCGACGGGCCTCGTGACCTCGCCGTGGTCCACACCTCGCTGCACGGGGTCGGCGGCTCCCCCGTGGCGCAGGTGCTCGAGCGGGCCGGGTTCCCTGCGCCGTACGCCGTCGCGGAGCAGGCGCAGCCCGACCCCGACTTCCCGACCGTCGCCTTCCCCAACCCCGAGGAGGACGGCGCGATGGACCTCGCCCTGGCGCTCGCCGAGCAGCGTGGGGCCGACCTGGTCGTCGCCAACGACCCCGACGCCGACCGCTGCGCCGCCGCCGTCCCGACCCCCACCGGGTGGCGGATGCTGCGCGGCGACGAGGTCGGCGCCCTGCTCGCCACGCACCTGCTGCGCCGCGGCCGCACCGGCACCTTCGCCACCACGATCGTGTCCTCCACGCTGCTGTCGAAGATCGCGGCCGCCGCCGGCCAGCCGTACGTCGAGACGCTCACCGGCTTCAAGTGGATCGGTCGTGTCCCCGACCTGGCCTTCGGCTACGAGGAGGCGCTCGGCTACTGCTGCGACCCCGACCACGTGAAGGACAAGGACGGCGTCTCCGCGCTGGTCCTGCTCTGCGAGCTCGCCGCCTCACTGAAGGCCGAGGGCCGTTCGTTGCTCGACCTGCTCGACGACCTCGCCCGGGAACACGGCCTGCACGCCACCGACCAGGTCTCCGTGCGCGTCTCGGACCTGACGCTGATCTCCGGCGCGATGGAGCGGCTGCGCAGCACTCCCCCGACCTCGCTCGGCGGCCTCGACGTCCTCGGTGTCGACGACCTCGCCGAGGGCTCCGACGACCTGCCGCCCACCGACGGCCTGCGCTTCCGCCTCGCCGACGGCGCCCGCGTCATCGTGCGCCCCAGCGGCACCGAGCCGAAGGTGAAGTGCTACCTCGAGGTCGTCGTCCCCGTCGAGGACGCCAGCGACAACCCGGACCAGACCGACGCCGTCGAGGCGGCCCGGATCTCCGCCGCCACCCGCCTGGACGCCCTCGGCTCCGACATCCGCGCCGCCGCGGGCCTCTGACGCTCCCTCACCGCCGGTCGAGGAGGCGCGCCAAGGACGTCCCATCCGCCGGTCGAGGAGGCGCTCAAGCGACGGCGCCCCCCGCTGGTTGAGGTGCGAGGAGCGCCAGCGACGTCCCCTGCCGGTCGAGGAGGCGCCGAGCGACGGCCCCCACCGCTGGTTGAGGTGCGAGGAGCGCCAGCGACGAAGCCTCGAAACCCCGTACGCCGACAAGCAACCTCATGCCGGCGCGACTGGAGGGCCTGTCGTGAACCCCTTTCACGGCAGGCCCTCCGGTCTGCTTCGACTCGGTGGTCGGGGTGGGTGGGCGCCTGGACGTTCGCGCTGCAGCAGGTCCTTCACTTATCGAAGGCTTGCTTGCGGTCGACTTCGATTTCGGTACTTGGTTGAGGTTCGCTCGACCCTTTCGGTCCGCTGAGGTGCTCGCTTGGGTTGCGCTTGATTCGCCCTCCACACATTCGATCCGGGGCCCCGCAACAGGGTTTCATTCGAACTGATGTTCTAGTAGTATCTGGTCATGGCACTCGGGCAGCAGGATCAGTCGGCTCAGGACTCCGCTCCTGTGCCGACCGGTGACCTGCTGACCGAGATTCGCGACCTCGACAAGGCTGCTGACCAGGCCGACCGGGACCGGTTCATCGCCATCGCCGAGTGGGCCGACCGCCACACCACCGGCCAGCTGCTCCCCGACCTCTACGGCACGTTCGGGCTGCCCGACGACGACGCCCACACCGAGGCCGAGAACGCCTGGGTGTCCCGGTTCGGGATGCCCGGCGCCGACACCATGCTCGAGCTCGCCGGC
>LULL01000046.1_pt1 | contig 57189 bp, 43 predicted proteins | sample 728161 | NCBI WGS metagenome assembly LULL01 (sample SAMN03860290, study PRJNA289734) | marine metagenome | biome: seawater column; feature: ocean; material: water; isolation source: Red Sea water column Station 149 - depth 500m | place: Saudi Arabia: Red Sea | collected 2011-10-15 | depth 500 m
AGTGGTAGCGAAGTGACCACTCCTGCTCCTAATAACAATAAATCTGTGTCCCATTGATTTCCAAAATTAGCTGATCCATCAACTTGCCAGAATCCAATTAATAAGACAGCAAGTGGTGAAAGCAGTACTGCCTCGATAAAAAGTCCAACCAGTGGTTTCACCGTGATTATTTTACGCACCAATCCATATAACGCAAAAGTCACTGCAAGCATAAGAGCAATCCAGGGCAGAGAACCAAAATCCCAAAGATAAATTAATACACCAAGTGCTGCTAATCCCAGAGCAAGACTTTGCAGCACATTTAGTCTTTCTCTTAAAAACAGAAATCCCATCAACACATTAAATAAAGGATTAATGTAGTATCCCAGACTTGCTTCAATTACACGATCCGTATTGACTGCATAAATGTACACAAACCAATTCAATCCCAACAGGATAGATGTCACAAGCAGCAGCCAGATATATCTTGGTGTTTTGAGTAACTCAAGTATTTCATTCAGTCGTTTCTGGACTGCCAGCAGCAGAAATACGAACACCATTGACCACAGCATCCTGTGCGCCAGTATTTCCAGCGCTGACGCAGTGTAAAGCAGTTTCCAATAGATCGGCAGGAGTCCCCATGACCCATAAGTCAGCAAGGCATACACTACCCCAATTTGTTTTTCCAGGCTTTGTGATTTAAATGAATTGAGCAAATGCTGTCCTGAAATTATTCTGCAATACTTTTGAAATATGCATCATGATTTTCTATTTTCCTTTTGATGAAAATGTAAGGTGAATGTGCTGCCGACACCAATATCGCTTTTCAGTGATACGGAGCCACCCAGCAGCTGCATTAGACTTTTCACAAGAGCAAGTCCGAGTCCTGTGCCTTTTTGTGAAATGTTTCCGGAAGATTCAGCCTGATGGAATACTTCAAATATCTGCTGCTGCATTTCATCAGCAATTCCACAACCGCTGTCCTGAATTGCTATCGAAATGCCGGTATCATCATTAATACAGCGGATTTCAATTTTTCCCTCAGGCTCAGTAAATTTAATCGCATTTCCAAGTAGATTAATCAAAACCTGACGCAGTTTCCCGTAATCAGAATATAGCAAAATCGGCGGTTCAGAGAGAAAAACTAGTTTATTTCGCAGAGATTTATCCTGCATCAACGGCTCCAATAGTTCCAGAACGTCCTTTAGCAGGTTTTCAATATCAAACTCAGTATTATGGACTTCCATTTGTCCGGATTCAATTTTGGAAAGATCAAGTAGTGAATTGATCAATTCCAGCAGGTGTTGTCCGCTTTTCAAAATTCTGCGCAAACGATCAATTTGATAGTCAGAGAGTGATTCTTCTTTTCCGGATTCAAGCAAAACTTCCGCAAAGCCGATAATAGCATTTAGCGGAGTACGCAATTCATGGGACATGCTGATCAGATACATACCTTTGGCACGGCTGGCTTGATCAAGCCGAAGATTTGAAGCTTCCAGTAATTCTGTGCGTTCCCGAATGACTGCTTCCATTCTCCGGAAAACCACTGTTAAAGTTTGTACCTCATCCATATTTTCATAAAGTTTTTCTGCATCACCCTGTATTTGAACTGTTTTGTCAGCTTGATCATGAAAATGATCCAGGGTTACCTTCTGTGCGGCACTTCTTAATTTTCTGAGTGGCGCAGTGATTCGTTTTGCAAAAAATATTGCTATCGCCAAAACCAGCAGCAGAACGACAGATGCAACAATCCAAATCCATATTCCCAGTCCAAGCAAACCCTGACGCAATTTTGCATCTTGCTGAAGTGTGTAATCAGTTTGCCAGCGTAAAAGGATTTCCACCTGCCTGCTGATATCCTGTACCAATGGCCACTCCTTTTCCGCCCAGATAATCAGAGCTTTTTCGGAGCTGAAGTCCTGCGTCTGTGCTACAGTGTTTTTCTGCAGATTTTCAAGTTCCAAAATCATTAACCTCAAATCATAAAAAGCGCTCCTCTCTACCGCCCTTTCTCCTTCCCACACTCGAGCTTTTTTATATAGCTTCCCCAGCAAATTGAAGGCAGGATGAATGTCCTTCTCCCATGCCAGTTTCCGTTCTTTGAGAAATTTTGATTCTCCGATTTTAAGCCATGCCTGTTGTGCCATGGAAGCTCGATTGATACCATTATTAAGCGTAAACCATGTTTTGGAAATTGCAGGCAGATCATGGTATCGCTCCAAGGATTGATGCTGTTCCAGTGTCAGCCAGTATACTGCCAGAAAACCCAACAGTGTGATCGAGGCACACACCGCAACAACCAGCAAAATTTTATGACGTAAACTTCGGAACATTTGCTTTCATCTTATTATCTAGCTTATGCACCTTCACATTTCCGGCCAAACTGTTTAATTACTGCTTACGAATTAAAATTAGAAACAGTTTTTTCAGTTTCACAATAAGTCACAAACAGTTGACAGATAGGCATGTATGGATGAAAAAGATTTCAATTCAGTAAATGTGAATGAATCATTCTTTAACATGCCACTAATAATAAAAACTTATGAGTATGTCTTGGAAATAAGCAAAGCCTTCAACTTGCAAGATTAGTATACAAAGGGCACTCTACATGCCAGGCTGTAACAGACCACTTTCTTTGAACGCAAAAGAAATAAATTCAGCGTCAGAAAATAACTGCTCACTATTTGAATCATTGCCAATTTAGTAAGGGATAATTAAGTACAAGAGAAACATGAAAGACCAGTCCATTTTGTATCGATTTCAGGCAGCTCAGGTACTGACCAGAAATGCCGGATTATATGCAATGCAGTGGTTTAAGAATTACGAGAAACTCCAAACTGAAAAAAAAGGGCCGCAAAACTGGGTAAGCATAGCTGATCGTGAAGTTGAAAGGATGATTCGCGGCAGGCTGGAAGAATTGTTTCCGGAAGATGGATTTTTAGGAGAAGAAAGTGGAACCAGAAATATGGATGCAGAAGGCATCTGGGTGGTTGATCCGATTGATGGAACTAACTGTTTTTTGAATGGCATTTCATCCTGGTGTGTGTCCATAGCCTATGTCTTGAATAACACCATTGAGATAGGACTTATTTTCGCACCCTGTACAGATGAACTGTTTGCAGTACATAGGGGATTTGGTGCAACAATCAATGGTTATCCAATGCAGCCCAGCAAGGCATCCTCACTTTCAGAAGGTATAGTTGCCATGGGATATTCACCAAACAGTTCCATTGAAGCCACACAGAAAGCATTTGATTATTTGTTCAAAAATGGAGGTGTATATCATGATATCGGCTCAGGCGCGTTAATGACTGCTTATGTGGCCGCTGGACGATATATCGGCTTTTATGAATATCAATTAAATTCATGGGACTGCCTGGCTGGAATTGCCATGGTTCAGGAAACAGGTGGATGGACAAATGATTTTTTGGCAGATGATGGTTTATTTTCTGGGAATCCGATTGTTGCCTCATCACCTGGGACCAGGGAAGCGATGCAAAACTTGTTTTCTGCTGCAGGTCATTAATCAAATATTTTTTCCCTTTTTTACACGCTGATGTTTCAGTCAATACGTCCTTTGTCAAATCCTGAAATCGGAGGACATTGGCTGGGAAACAGACTTAAATTAGGACTATTTGCCACAAATACAGTCAGTATTAGTTATCTTTTTTATCCACACTTTTTGCCACAGCCCGGAGACAAACTTGATCTTTTGTCTCAAATTCAACTGGATACAAGTTTTCAATCAGATGATTTATGGGGATGGGAGGCAGAATTATGCCGTACTGAAACAGCATCTTTGATCTATATAATTCAGCTGGAAAAAACTGACGGAACCACACACTTTGTAATAGACCCTTACGCAAAGGATAGCCGTGGAGGTGAAAAATGGGGAGTTCCTCTCGGCTTTATAGTTGATAAACAGAATTACAGTCTTAGTGTTATTTCACGTCAATCCGGAAAAGAGTTTAATGGGCTGCGCAGATTGCCTGTAATAGCTCCGGAAACGACCTTAAACCAAATAAATAGTCAACGCCCATCTCGTCCTAATCATCCTATAGAGCAGAGTATCGTTTACGAATGTCATCTGCGAGGCATGACACGCAGCCCAACCAGTTTGATTGCCAATTCTTCACTTTCCGGAACATATAAGGGTCTGGTCAATTGTATTCCGTATTTAAAATCATTAGGTATTACCGCGATTGAATTGCTTCCGGTATTCGATTTTGATGAAAATGAGACTCTTTATTCTGCAACAACCAAGAAGCATTCTTTATTAAATTACTGGGGATATTCACCTCTCTTGTTTTTTGCGCCAAAACAAAATTACGCGGCAGATGTGGAAAATGCTGTGCAGGAATTTAAAGCAATGGTTGACAAATTCCATCAAGCTGATCTGGAAATCTGGCTGGATGTGGTTTTTAACCATACTGCAGAATTTGGCGAAGACGGCCCGGTTGATCATTTTAAAGCATTGGCAGCAGAAAATTGGTATTTGCGAGACGAAGACGGAAGTTACACAAATCATTCCGGATGTGGAAACACACTACGCTGCGCCCAACCCACAACAAAAAAAATGATAAGAAACTGTCTTTATTACTGGTCAAACGTTATTGGTGTGGATGGATTTCGTTTTGACTTGGCAACTATTCTAAACAGGGATTGTTCCGGAGAGATCATGGATTTTCCAAAGTTGCTTTGGGAATTAAACAATGATCCGGGACTGCATGACATTAAGCTGATCTCAGAGCCCTGGGACGCTGCCGGCGGTTATGAACTGGGCAAAGCGGCTTCCTTTGCCGGTTGGACAGAATGGAACGACAAATTCCGTGACACCGTACGTCGCGCGATACGCGGAGACGATAATATAATTGATGAACTTAAAGAATCCCTTCTTGGTAGTCCCATGGTTTTCGGTTCTGTGGAGAAAGGAAGAAAAGGAAGTCTCAACTTCATCACATCACACGATGGCATGACAATGATGGACCTGGTTTCATACAACAATAAACACAACCAGGAAAACTGCGAAGACAATTATGACGGACATTACAGCGATTTTTCAAATAATTGTGGAGCCGAAGGAGCAACAAACAATTCAGAAATACTCAAAATTAGATTCCGTAAGCTGCGCATGTTTCATTGTTTGCTTCAGCTTTCAAACGGAATTCCCATGTTTGTTGGAGGAGATGAATTTGGCAGAACCCAGCTGGGCAATAATAACGCATATTGTCTTGATTCACCTTTAACATGGATTGACTGGACACTTGCCACAAAACATAAACAACTGCTTGAATTCACCAAACGTATGATTACATTAAGGAAACAGCTCGCTTCTTTGTTGTTTTCCAAAAACAGCAATTATCAGTGGTTTAATGCTTTAGGAGGTCCGGAAGATCTTGCCTCGCATATACGCACATTGCACTATCAATTAACAAATGATGAATGGCCTGAGCGGTCTTTGAGGGTCATGATTAATTGTTTTGATAAGCCTGTTAAATTTGAGGTTCCTGCAGATAAAAGCTGGCAAGTCCTGCTTGATACCGACAAGGAACCGGAAGATTATATTGCTCCTGTAGATGGAGGTGCATGGCTTGAAGGGTTTACAGTACAGGTATTAAAGAATGAAATAATCAGCATAGATGCGAGTTGAAGGTGTCCGGTTAGAATAGTAAACTGGTCTGAAAGGGCAGAAAATGGCAAAAACAAAAAAACATACTCCGGCTTTAGGTGCGGATTACAGCAGTAAAATGAAGAGTCGCTATTCAGAAAAGGTTAAACCTTCAGGGAAAAAATATACTAAATCAGATCGTAGAGAAAATCGTGTAAAGGGTGATATGCAGGAAAATTCTAAACAGGAAAATATTAAGGAAATTAAATATCAGGGTGGATGTTTGTGCGGCGCAGTAAGATTCAATATTTACGGTCCGATGAGACAGGTAATAAACTGTCATTGCGGGCAGTGCCTTCACACTCACGGACATTTTGCCGCTTACAGTTCAGCAGCAAAAAAAGAGTTTCATTTTGTAAATGATTCCGGACTTAAATGGTTTCACTCCTCAGATAAAGCAAGGAGGGGATTTTGCCAGGAGTGCGGTGCCAGTCTTTTTTATGAGAGGCTTGGAGAAAAAAATCTCAGTATAGCCGCAGGTATGCTGGATGCAACAGAAAGACTTAATACGATTGCGCACATATTTATTGATGACAAGCCTGATTATTATGAAGTTGATGACGATCTGCCAAAATTCAGCCAGTACCACAATAATGAGCTATAAAGAATTATCTTAAGTTTTTTTGTGATTCCTACCTCAAGACTATTTAGACTAAGTCACAGAATCAGCATACAGTCTCCGTAGCTGAAAAATCTGTATTTCTCAGCCACTGCTTTACTATAAGCCTCCAGCAAATTTTCACGTCCGTAAAACGCTGAAACCATTATAAACAAAGTTGATTTTGGAAGATGGAAATTCGTAAGCAGCCCCTGAATCATCTTGAATTTAAATGGTGGATAAATGAATAAATCTGTCCAACCGGAATTCATTTGGAAATTGTTTAGTGCCAGAGTTTCCAAAACACGCGCAGATGTTGTTCCAAGTCCGATCACGCATTTTTTTGACTGCTGGTATTTTTTTAATTGAAGAAGTGTTTGAGGAGAAAGAAAAAAATATTCTGAATGCATTTTGTGTTCGCGTATATCCTCTTTTTCAATTGATGTAAAGGTCCCCAAACCGACATGTAGAGTAACCTCCAGAATTTCGATTCCTTTGTCACTGATTGCATTCAATATCTCTGTTGTAAAATGTAAACCTGCTGTTGGAGCGGCAATTGCTCCAGGCTGAGAAGCGAAACAGGTTTGGTAGCGTTCCCGGTCTTCAGTATTCTGAATTTCACTGGAGTTATTTCTTTTTATATAAGGCGGCAAAGGAGGTAATCCAACTTTTTGCAAGCGTGCTTTTAAAGTCTCCGGTTCATCAAATTCCAAAAGCCATTCCCCTTCCTCCAGCCTTTCCAGTGCCACAGCTCGAAGAGCACCTCCGCAAAATTCCAGCAATTCACCTTTTTTGATTCGTCCGGCTTTCCAAACGACAGCGCTCCAATGTCCTTCGTTTTGTTCCTCAACCAACAATGCCTCTATCTTTGCTCCTGTTTTACGTCTGCCTGGAAGACGAACAGGGAGAACCTTGGTGTTGTTTATCACCAGACAGGAATCCTGCGGTAAAAGGGTAATTATTTCTGAAAAGTTATGGTTTGAAATTCTATTCCTGGAACGATCAAGAAAAAGCATCCTTGATTGGTCCCGCCTTGGGGTGGGTTGCTGGGCAATGAGGGATTCAGGGAGTTGGTAATTGTATGAACTCAGCTTCCAGTCACTTGATGACATTTTTTCAGGGATCAAGTAAATTCATATTCCAGGTCATAAGTTTTTTTATCTACAATTATTTTGCTGAGGCTGAATTATCTAGTTTGTTTTATCCATGCCTGCCATTTTTTTCACGCGCTCTTCCGGAGGAATAACATTAGTAATTTTTGCACAAAATTTTTCATTGGAAATTACAACTTCTCCCTGAGCAATTAACTTACCATTGACTAAAATGTCCAGATCTTCTCCTACTAGACGATGTAAATCCAACACAGATCCCTGTCCGAGTGAAAGCAGATTGCTGATGCTCATTTTTGCTCTTCCAACTTCAAAAGTCATTGTCAGTGGCATTTCGAGTAAAAATTTTACATCAACCCCATCCTCTTCTGAGGAAGAGTCAGATACAGCGGAAGAAGTGTCTGAGGCAGATTCAAGCATTTCATCAAGATTATCTTCCGAAGAAGCAGTTTTTTCTGTAACTAAAGAACTGAGATCTTGACTGCTATCAATGTCTTCGGGGTTGGTTTTCTGCTCTTCCAACTCATCCATCAATGAATCCATATCATCTTCAGCATTGACCGCTTCTTCTTTTTCAACAGATTCGTTATTTTCCTGATCTTCCTGAACTTCCTCGTTTGCCATTTTTTACTCCATCACATGATTTTATGCGGAAAGTGGAGACTCCAGTTCCCAGCATTTACGTACTTTAGGCAGGTTAAGATCATCACATCCTGCAGGCCCTTCAAATCCTTTTAACTTAAATGCCAAAGTTAATTCGTCTAAAATATTATTTTTTGATACAGACATCTTTTCAGAACTATCAAATTCGGCAACGCATCTAAACTTTTCTTCAGTTAACTTTTCAACATTTCTAATTTTAACCTGACCATTCAAATGCTTTTTAGAAATAAAACTTTGCGCATAAGCTTCAGCAACCTGCTCAAGTTCAGAAAGAAAAACTGATCCTCGATAAGCTGGGGCATAAACCATCCCTTGCTTTCGATTATCTAAATAATCAGGAATTTCTTCAGGAGTAAGTTGTCCATAAGCTCGTCCTGTTGGAAAATCAATCATTGTGGGAGCAAATCTGTGTCCGCCAAGATGGCTGCTCTCCCAGACTTCTATGTAATCCTCCTGTCCTTTTAGATGATAACGCATTTTATCAGCAAGTTCCTGTCCAAATTTGGCACAGCATTTATCATGCCTCCCGTGGGTACAGATTAAAATATGATCTTTTTCAATTATATTAGCGGTATATCCAGAAACATGTCCCTGCATGAAATGTGATTTCAATACTTGTTGGATTTCTTCCGGAGGGATTTTTGAATAATGTATTTTTGCCGGATAAATGAAAATGTCCGCATTTTCGTTGCTTAACTCTTTACGGCTTATCAGACGAATACTGATTTTTCCGCTTATTTCACTTTGAGCCCGCATCCATTCTTTCAAACCATCCGGAAAACCTCCTTTTGAATCAAGGGCCTCGTATTGCCAGTATTTTTTTGGCCATGTAATAAAAACAAAATGCTCCGCAAAAGGAGCTGTTCCCGCCAGAGGTTCTCCGGACTGTCTGGTCAGCATACTGCAAAATTTTGAATTAAGCATATTTTAACTTATCAATGTTCAGGTTGTTAGAATTTAAGAAAACTGAAAAATTAAACTCGTAATGTTTTATAACAATCAAACTTGCCATCAATTCCAAGTTATTTGTTTACAATTCATGTTTTCCGGCTGACTAACCTGCAATTCAAAAATTTTAATTAATGGATTTTTTTTACAGAGAGGAACCACTGCAGGATTATCTCAATTCTGTCTTTAAATATCACATTAAATATTATGCATACTGTGTCAGATAAGAACATATTTTCAATTGCGAATGATGCTTGCTTGCACATGAGAAAGAAAAAATATCAACATCAAATTTTGCAGAACAGTTATTGCATACAGAATTTGACAATTGCGAAAATTCTGTTATTTTCATCATAGAATGGTAAGTCATCTGTATTCCTCGATTGGATGAATTATTCATTTCAATATTTCAAACAAATCATCAGTAGTCAAACATGAGATCAGTTATTCAGGAAGAGTTATTCGGTTCAGAGCAATATACTCGTTTATGCAGCATCTGTAGGGGGGAATTCCCACGTTCCGGTGAGTTTTTTCCTGATGGGCGCTGTAATGACGGGATGGCATCATTTTGCAGAAAATGTGCTCACCTAAGAACTCAGCTGCGTCTATCTGCAAAAGATACTGACACACAATTTTCCCAGGAAAATATGCTGGTCAAGGAATGTGAAGAATGTGGTGAACGAAAGACAATTCGGGAATTCTACATGTCTTCACATTCACAGGATGGTAAGACGTCATCATGCAAAAAATGTATGGACGCAAACTATGATCTGAAGCAAAAACATAAACTTAATCCTGAAGGGAAGTCTGTGTATTTTATTCAGGATTCAAGAAATAACAGAGTTAAAATATCTTCAGGCAGTAATCCTTTTCTTGATCTGGCTAACTTACAGCAGGGATCTTCTGAGACGCTTCATATACTGGCCAGTTTCGAAGCAAATCAGGAAGAGTCTGCTGAAACAATTGTCAATACCCTGCAGAGCTTGTTTCAAACTCATCATTGCGGAAACGGATGGTTTGATATGGTGCCTTCGCTGGCACAGTACATTTCTCTTATACAGCAAGGAGACTCCGAAAAAGCTAAGCTCCTGCTCACTCCATTAGAAAATACTCAAAACGATTCCTTATCAAAGACTGCTCAAAAAGGAGGCGAAGGTGGGGCTGTTACTGTTGAGGGTCAGAATTATCCCAATATTTCAGCTGCCGCGCAAGTCACAGGATACGCTTTTGAGCAACTGAAAGAACATCTTCAAAGCACTGAAAAAAACGGCACAACCGTCGCTGCGAAACAAAAAAAGCAGATAAGTCGCTGAATCGATAAGACTTCGCTTCTATTCTAAATTATAAATTAAATTTCAGGTAATGCTCCGGAAGAGTTATGTCTATAGCAGTTTTGTCCGGAACAATTGACTTAATTTAATGGCTAATCGGTAAGTCACAAAATCATCAGCAGTTTTGTCCGTAGTTGCTGACAAACACAAAATGCTGATCCGGAAATTGTTTTATCCCTGGTGGTTCTTTTTTTGGTAATCCTATACCCGACCCATGACGCCATCATTTAACGGTTCCTGTTCTGTGTCATGATAACTTCCAACTCCAAACCATGGTAGCATTATGCGACAACTTCTGCTGAGCATCCTCTCGTTTTTAATCATCATCCTTTCAGCTTACGCTGAAAGCATTCCCTATGAAAATTTGGTCGGAGTTTGGGCTTCCTCGCAAAACAGGGTTAATCACGATCTCACCCAAGCTCAGGTCTCGGAACTGTGCGGGATGGGAGTCCTGATCCTCCATCCTGACCGGAACATTGGCATTCATATCCGGCCCAAACTGGACGGCAAGCTGCTGGGGTCGATGGACGTCCTCTCCAAGCAGCCTTGCACCTATGTGGACAACCAACTGACCTGCCAAGTTGAAGCAAGTGCGAGTGGAAAGTCGCTGGGCGGGGGGCCGTTTTTCGTTCGCTTCGAGAAAGTGCGGGAAAACGTTTACGACATGACCTCGCTTAAGCCGGACGGTCAGACGGTGGACAAGGTTGAGACTGCCTACCGCTGTCCGCTGACGATCCCAGAAGCACTGGCATGGGTGGAAGAGAATTCGGAACTGGGTGAACTGGGCGAAAAATTGGGAGAGGCCCTGGACTTGTTTGAGGATACGGACTTGCCCATCTCGCAGAAAGCGGAGGCACTCCAGCAAAAAGCTAAGTCCGGAGATGCAAGGGCACAAGCCGGATTAGGCACTCTGCACCTGATGGCTGCGGTCAGCGCAACTGGCGTTGAACACGATCCGGACCTAGGCCTGGAACTTCTCAACCAGGCAGCAGAAAAGCAGGTTGCTTCTGCGTATGTGATGCTGGGAAGCGCCAATATGATTCCGGGATTAGCCAAAGCAAAGCAGGATTTTGCGGCGGCTTACGGTTGGTACGAGAAGGCGGCACAGGCCGGAAGGGCTGACGCCCTCAATGTTACAGGGATGATGAGGTTGTTTGGCCTTGGCACGGAACAGAATGGACCACAAGCCGTGAAGAGGTTGACACGTGCGGCGGAACTAGGCAATCACTCATCGCATTTTAATCTTGGCATAATTCGTGTGTTTTTTCCCGAAGACCTCAAGCAACGCTGGCAGGTTTCACTGAAGCAAGACCCACTGATCGGTATGATGCACCTCAATCTTGCTACCGAGCAAAAACATGAACCAGCTCAGATGGTGCTGCAGTTTCTCAACCAGAAAAGACACCCTGATCTGGCTTCCACTGCGAGTGAAAAAGCAAAACAATGGAAAAAACAGCATCTCCGGAAAACTGGGTTTAACCCAGATTATCCTGATTCAAGTGTTCTGATGGATTTCAAGATTGAAGGCGGGCAAATTAAATTCGGTGATGCCAACATCAATGCAAAACTGGAGTGGTCGCTGGGAGCTGGTACTAAACTGGTAAATCGAAAGAAGACACAAAGTACCGGAAACAAACAATTGTTGTTGAACAAATGGCGTAGTTTTGATGATTGCAATTCATCCATCTTTCTTCTGGATGGTGATGGAAATGAATTCAATCTAATGCATAAAGATGCAATCCAAGAACATGGATATAAAATTAGCCAGGATCAAAAATTTATAAATGATAAATGGTTGTTATTTTTATACGCAAAATCTGAAGTAAGTGAGAACTCTATTAAAGGAAAATATTACGATATGTTGGAAAATAGTTATTCATATTTTGACAGCAGTTATAGATTCGAAACAAAAAATAATAAAACTGCTCTTGTTCTTGTGATTAAGGAATACTATTTGTTTGACGAAAATGGAAAAAAGATTAAGCAGGATGTTTCAGGATGGGACCAATTTGTAATTATTGACTGTAATATCAGTAATATAAGAGGAGATAAAGAATTTTCTGCTCAATTTGAACATATCAGGAAATTGTACTATAAAAAATGATTAGCAGCACGAAAACATTTTCTTCAACCAATTAACCAATAGTTAAAACAGCAGCTCCGTTTATGCGGCTTTGCTTCAGGTCCAGCAGAGCCTGATTTGCTTGTTCCAGCCGGTAGAGATTCACTTCTGTACGGATAGGAATTTCACCGGCAAGTTTAAGAAGCTCCATTCCGTCCTGATATGTGGCATTTGTGGCGCTCATCATTGCTCTTTCTCCGTAAAGAAACCGATAAGGAAACTTGGGAATGTCACTCATGTGAATACCCGCAGAGACCACTGTTCCTCCTTTGCGTAAATAGTTCAGGCTTTCAACCATTAAATTTCCTGCCGGAGCAAAGATCAACGCGCTGTCCAGTTCTACTCCGGGATCATCATAAAGACCTCCGGACCAGACCGCGCCCAATTCCTCAGCATGGAGCTGGTGTTCTTCACTTCGTGTGAAAACGTAAACCTCACAATTCAAGTGGACTGCAACCTGTATAGTTATGTGCGCTGATGCGCCAAAACCATATATTCCCAACTTCTCTCCGGACTTGATTCCACAAAGTTTCAGCGAACGATATCCAATTATTCCGGCGCAAAGTAATGGTGCTGCCTGTCGGTCAGCTATTGTTTCCGGAAGTTTATAGACAAACTGTGCTGGTACAGTTACATATTCAGCATAGCCGCCGTTAAAATTAAGTCCGTTAAACTGTGCTGAATCGCAAAGGTTTTCTCTGCCTCCACAGCAATAATCACAGTGACAGCATGTTGAGTTCATCCATGGTACTCCCACTCGGTCACCTGTCTTCAACTCATCTACGCCCTTACCGGTCTCCTCAATCATTCCAACAACCTGGTGTCCGGGAATGATGGGTAATTCCTGTGTTACAAGTTCTCCCTCAACTATATGCAAATCCGTACGGCAAACAGCACAACAGGATACTCGAATCAGGACTTCTGATTCTTCCGGTTTCCTTAAATCAAGAATTGCACTTTTAAGCGGTTTTTCCTCAACCAAACTGGGACGGTGAAGCATCATGGCCTTCATGACATACCTTTTAACTGCAAAAGTAAAATGAGAACTATGAAACTATAAAACTTCAATGTGATTTAATTGTTTAGAAGACATATCAATGATATACCCTGGACTAATCATGCTCAAGCAATGAACTTCATTATCACCTTAGTACATTTGAAATTATTTTAATGCATTTCAAATTGGTCTTGTAAATACGCTGTAAAATTTGTATTTTTGAAAGCTCAATCCAATCAAGACCATTCAGGCTTACTAACATTTCTCCATTGAATGATGGAATAAAACCTCCTGTAGTTTTTCCCAATCAATTACTGCCAAAATGGCAAAAAACATTACGCCCCGCAAAGATAATTACTCTCAATGGTATCTTGATGTAATTGCGGCCGGGGAGCTTGCTGACTACGCGCCTGTAAAAGGCTGTATGGTGATCAGACCAACTGGTTTTGCAATATGGGAAGCAATGCAGTCTCGTCTGGACCGCATGTTCAAAGAAACAGGTCATGTCAATGCATCATTTCCCTTATTGATTCCCAAGCACTTTATGGAACGTGAAGCAGAGCATGTTGAAGGATTCAGTCCGGAATGTGCTGTTGTAACACATGGTGGCGGCAAGGAGCTTGAAGAACCTTTGATGATTCGGCCAACGTCTGAGACAGTGATCGGGCACATGTATTCCCAATGGATTCAAAGTTACAGGGACCTGCCGGTATTGATCAATCAGTGGTGCAATGTGCTGCGCTGGGAAATGCGGACTCGTCTGTTTTTGCGTACCTCTGAATTTCTCTGGCAGGAAGGACATACAGCCCATGAAACAGCTGAAGAAGCACAGGAAGAAACCTTGCGGATGCTGGAAATCTACCGCATTTTTCAGGAAGAATATCTGGCGATTCCTGTGATTACAGGTATTAAATCTGAATCAGAAAAATTTCCTGGCGCATTATCAACATATTCAGTTGAAGCAATGATGCAGGATGGTAAAGCGCTACAAGCTGGGACATCACACAATCTAGGCCAAAATTTCGCGAAGGCTTTTGAGATAGATTTTCTTGATCGTAATAACAATCAAAAATATGTCTGGACAACAAGCTGGGGGGCTTCTACACGTATGATAGGAGGTTTGATAATGACTCATAGTGATGATGACGGATTGATTCTTCCACCAAAAATAGCACCTGTTCAAGTGGCGATTGTTCCAATATTCAACAATGAACAGGAACGCAGCGAAACCTTGGAGTTTGCAGAAAATATTGCAAATCGACTGAAAGAAAAAATAGATCTGCTTCAGATAAAAATTGATACCTCTGATAATTTAAGACCTGCCGATAAGTTTTTTTATTGGATTCAGCAGGGAGTGCCTGTAAGGATTGAAGTTGGTCCGCGGGATGTAAAAAAACAATCTGCCATGGTTGCAAGACGGGATATTCGTGATAAAAACCCTGTTCCGGTTGAACAAATTACTCAGCATGTTGTAGAGTTGTTGGAAAAGATTCAGAAAAACTTGTTTGAACGGGCTTTTGAATATAAAAAAGAAAAAACCAGAACTGCCTCTACCTATGCTGAATTTAAGGAAATACTTGCTGAACATGGCGGATTCATATTGGCACACTGGGACGGATCAAGAGAAACCGAAGCAAAAATCAAACAGGAAACTAAGGCAACTATACGCTGTCTTCTACTTGAAAAAAATCCTGAAGCAGGAAAATGTATAGTAACCGGCGGACCATCCTCGCAAAGAGCTTTGTTTGCAATTGCGTACTAAATTTAATGCAATTCACCAAAGATCAATCTTTAATTAAACCGGAATTGTGAACAATCACATCATAGTCTCCAACGTCAGCGACGCACCTTTTGCTCTTGGTGTAGGCTATGCCCATTCCCAGCAAACTGACATTTCCGATATTATTGCTCTTAAAACGTTTATCAACAACGAGTTTTGTCCCAGATTTTTACAGGACCATGTTACTGAAGAAACACTTGGTCATGGACTGGAGGGCAAGTCAGTCTACATCGTTTCTTCTCACTCTGCATATTATTCTCGCAACGAGCTGGCTATGCGCAATTATTTAATTGCTTCTGCAGCCAAGGAGAATGGAGCAGAATTTGTTGCTTTAGTTGAACCTGATTTATTTTACTCTGCTCAGGACCGTGGTCCAAGAACCCTTGATCATCCGCAGGTTACAGATTTTGCTTCACGAGAAAAATTTGTCGGACAGCCATGTTCTGCGGAAATGTACGCGCAGCTGTTAAGAACATCGGGGGTCGACTGCGTGATGACTGTTCATAACCATAAACCTGAAGTGATGAGTAACATATATCAGAATGTCTATCCTGAAGGGAATATACGTAATATTCCAACACTGTTGAATTTAGACATTTCCCCCCTGATTGCAAACTATATCCTCCGATCAGGATTGGTAAGACTCTGGAATTATGGTGAACATGTTGGGTTTGTCGCCCCGGATGAAGGAGCAATGGATTTTGTCAGCCGTGTCAGAGAGTTCAGCGGACTTCATAATTCTGTAATGGTCACATTCAGAAAAACACGCAGCGGACAGCGTGACGTTTCACTGGACATAAGTGATGACGTGGAACAGTTGAAAGGCCGTGATGTTTTCATTCTGGATGACATGGTACGCACTGGAGGAACAATTGCGGCAAATATCAGTGCAATTGCGGAGTCAAAACAATGCCATCCGGAAAATATTTTCTTCTACAGCACTCATACATCAATCTCTCCTGAAGCACGAGAAAACCTGAATTCTCCTTACCTGAATCAATTCATAACCAGCAACACCATTCCAGGTGTGCTGAATCGTGATGTTCAGGGTCGTCTCCGAAAAAAAATTGTGGTTTTGAAAATTGAAAAATGGATTGCTAACGCAATCAGACATTGTCTGGAAGAAGCACAACTTCCGGAAGACATTTATGGAATTAATTCTGTTACACAATCTGATGAACTTTACGAAGTTGATCTCTCCACAAAAAATCCCCTGCATAATAAATCCCGCGTTCAACAATATGAACTAACAATCTAAACATGGCCAAAGACGAAAATACGCTTATCCTGGGAATAGGCGGAGTGGGAATGCACCTGGCACAGCGTTTGGTCCATGAAGGATATCCTGTGACAGTTATTGAATCTGATTCTGAACTGCTGGAAAACGCTTCTGAATCTTTGGACGCACGTCTGATATGTGGAAATGCAACTCAGCTTTCAAGCTGGCGTGACGCTAAAGCTGAAGATATGGGATTGATGATTGCTGCCACAAATAATGATTCCACTAACATGTTGTCATCATTGATTGCAGACAAATTTGGTATTGAGCGAAAAATTGTCCGGGCACGCTCGATTGATTTTATGGACGAAAGCATTTTTTCTCCGGATGAACTGAAAATTGATTTGATGGTTCATCCGGAAGAACTGGTGGCTCAGGAAATAAACCGACTGGTTAAAAGGGCCTCATGTAATGACCTCACTCCAGTAGGAGAAGGTAATATGCACGTTCTTGCTATGAGGATTAACGAATACTCCCCGCTGCTTTCCAAAACACCCAAAGAACTATCCACAACACATACTGAATTTTTTTTCAGGGTTGTTGCTATCGCCCGTGGAATTTCAACTATAATTCCACAGGCAGAGGAACAAATTCGGCCATTCGATCAAGTTTTCATCATGTCCCGTAAAGAAGATATGAAGCCATTAATGGATATGATGCAAGTTGATGATAAAAAAATCGAATGCCTGATGATACTTGGCGGTGGTTTGGTAGGAAGGAGGGTTGCACAGCTGTTGGAAAAGGAAGTAGAGATAAAACTTATTGAAAATAATCCGGATCGTGCTGAAGAGCTGGCTTCTGATTTGAAACACACCCAGGTTATACACGGTGATGGAACTGACGCAAATGTGCTGGTTATGTCCGGACTGGATACTACTGAATCTTTCATTGCCACCACCGGTGACAATGAAACAAACATTGTAAGTTGTCTATTGGCCAAACATTTAATGAACAGGAATAATCGAGATCCTCAAGGTGGTTATGGAAAAACTATTGCCTTGGTAAACAAGGAAGATTACCTTGTTTTAGCATCCACGATCGGCTTGGATATTGCCCTTAACGCAAAAATATCTGCCGCCAATGAAATTCTCAAATTCGTACGGCGTAATGAACTTTTGTCTGTGGCGCATCTTCACGGAGTTGACGCTGAAGTCATAGAGCTTATAGCTGCACCCGGCTCAGAAATTGCAGGTAAACCATTGAAAAACTTAGCGAGATACTTTCGCCAGCATAACATTTTGATCGGAGGTGTCGAGCAGGACGGAGTTTGGAAAGTCGCTGTAGGCACAACCGAAATTCAGCCGCAGAACAGGGTAGTTGCCGTATGTTCCTCTCAATACCTCAATAAAGTAAGGCAGTTATTTACTTGAAATAATTACTTTTCTTACCCGCCAAACCATTTTTCATTTTTATTTCAATTAATCCTACCATTATTAATTGAATGTGTATATACTGTTTCAATGAAACTACTGTTGTATGTTCTAACAGTACTGTTAATCATTGCAGCTGGAGGATGCAGCCAGGAGCGCAGGTATGTATATCCCTCAGATAAACGTCTTGAATTGCAGAGGGTATGCCGTGCTGTAAGTGCCAGAAATACAAATAGATTCATGGTTTTATTGGGTAAAATTTACCCCCTGAATAATGACGGAAGGACCGCAGCGCTGGAAGAAATTAGCACAAAACTGGAAGACGCAGGGTATTTTTGCGGACCTTATCGTTTAAGGAATGCGCCATGCCCTGTTGGGTATAATAGAAGAATTGACAAATCAACTTGTTCTTTTTCAAGGTAAGGTATTGAAATTATTTATATATTATTAAAGTATTTTTTTTACCATACGACATAATATCAAACAAAATTCTTTTTTAATCTAATCCCTTTTATAATTAATTCAGCTCAGTCGGAACGTAGTCAAAACATGGACAGTAAATTGCACTCGACCAAGAGTTCGTCTTATTTATTATCAAATTTTGCAATAAGCACAGGAAATTTTCAGTCGAGGAGCATGGATGCCATCGAACTCTAAAAGCAATAACCTGATCGTGGGGCTGGATATCGGCACCACAAAAATCTGTGCAATTGCAGTTGAGGGCGATGATATTGAAGCATTGAATGTCGTAGGTGTGGGCACGGCAAAATCAGAAGGTCTGCGTAAAGGAGTTGTCGTCAACATTGAAAAGACAGTCAGGGCTATTAAGAAGGCGGTTGAAGAATGTGAATTAATGTGTGGAGCACAAATACGCTCAGTATATGCAGGAATCGCGGGGCATCACATCAGGGGGCAAAACAGCCGGGGTATGGTCACGGTTTATCATAACCGTATTGTCACAGATGAAGATATCCGCCGGGTAATAGACGCTGCCCAGGTTTTGATTCCGAATGACAGAGAAGTATTACATATTCTTCCTCAGGAATTCATTGTGGATGATCAGGATGGAGTACAAAATCCGCTTGGAATGGCGGCGGCACGTTTAGAGGTAAATGTTCACATTGTAACCGGTTCAGTAACCTCCGCGCAAAATATTATTAAATGCTGTAACCAGTCAGGACTGGACGTTGAAGATATAGTGCTGGAACCTTTGTCCTCCAGTCAGGCTGTGCTTAGTCCGGATGAGCAGGAAGTTGGTGTTGTACTGGTTGACATAGGCGGCGGTACCACAGATGTCACCATATATTCCGAAGGCAGTATTGTTCATACCGCAGTTTTGGCTTTGGGTGGAAATCACTTAACACACGACATTGCAATTGGTTTGGGCGCCCCACTTCATGAAGCAGAAGATATAAAGCATAATTTCGGAGTGGCAATGACCAGCATGGTTGATGAAGATGAAATGATTGACGTTCCAAGTGTTGGAGGTCGTAATAACCGTACAATGAAAAAACGTGTACTTGCAAGCATCATCGAGGATCGTTTCAGAGAAATTTTTGAATTGATTGCTCATGAAATTGAGAAAACCCACTTTCACACTTTAATGGCATCAGGAGTCGTAATTACAGGAGGCACATGCATCATGCCCGGGGCAGACCAACTTGCATCACAAGTATTAAATTTACCGGTACGTGTGGGATTTCCGGAAAATATTACAGGATTACGGGAAATGATATATTCACCCAAATATGCGACCAGCGTAGGACTTGTACGATATGGAATTACAAGCAATCAAGGGAAATTGAACTTTGCGGGTGATGATACAAATCTCTTTCATAAGGTATCCAGAAGAATGAAAGACTGGATGCAAAATTTCTTTTAGTATTTAATCTTATTCTAAGAATAAACCTTATTCATTGTAAATAATGGGGGCCAAAATGCTTAATTTTTCTGATATCCAGCCTATTCGTGATGACACACCAAGCATTAAAGTAGTTGGAGTTGGCGGTGGCGGTGGTAACGCCGTAAATCGCATGATTCAATCAGGTGTTCAAGGTGTGGAGTTCATTGCGGCAAACACTGATTTGCAGGATTTAAGAAAATCTTTGGCGCCACAGAAACTTCAGATCGGCAGTCAATGTTCACGTGGATTGGGAGCAGGAGCAAAACCGGAAATTGGTCGTAATGCGGCTTTGGAAAGCATTGATGAAATCAGAGATTCACTTCATGGCGCTGATATGGTTTTCCTAGCGGCAGGTATGGGTGGAGGAACCGGTACCGGGGGAACTCCGATAGTCGCTCAGGTAGCACAAGATATGAAAGCACTTACAGTAGGTGTTGTTACACTGCCTTTTAACTTTGAGGCAAAAAGACGGAGAAAGGTTGCAAACGGAGGGGTACTTGAATTGAGAGATCGTGTTGACACACTGATTGTTGTACCAAATGAAAACTTATTCAGTATCATCAACAGACGAACACCTATGACAGAAGCCTTTGGTTATGCTGACGAAGTGCTGCGTCAAGGAGTTCAAGGAATCTCAGACCTGATCACCAGGGACGGACTGGTAAATTTAGACTTTGCGGATGTCAGGACAGTAATGGCTAATAAAGGAAAGGCTGTAATGGGTACCGGACTTGCCTCAGGAGAAAATAGAGCAAGACATGCTGCAGAACAAGCTCTGCATAGTCCTCTGTTAAACGACAATAGAATTGATGGCGCACGTGGGATATTGATCAATGTGGTCGGAGGGGTATCAATGGGCATGCAGGAAGTTGATGAAGCATCAACTTTCATTAAGGAACATGGTCACAAAGACGCTGATATTATCTGGGGTGCAGCTATTAATCCGGATTTTGAGGATCAAATGATGATCACTGTTATTGCAACAGGTTTTGATGAAAATGATGATGCCGGTGCGAAAAAATCTATCTCAAGCATTCCGGCAATGCCATTTGAAGCTCTGGCAGAAACAACAGGACATTCAAATTCAGAGAATGAAGTAGAAGTAGGTACATTAAAGATTGAACTTGAAAAGAAAACAGAAGTTACATCTGAACCTTATAACGGTGGTAAAAATTATATGGTTGAATCTCAAACTACTGAAGATGTTCAAATTTCTGAAGTATCAGAGGCAACGACAAACTCCGATTCAGATACATTCAATAAAGAAAAAGCAGACGATGAATTTGTTTTAAGTGATGATGATGATGATTCGAGACTTATTTCCGAGCAGCCAGTTCAAGATGAAGAAAATGCCAATGATGAGGTAAATGAATTTTCATCAGAATCATCAGAAAATCAAAAAAATGAAAATGATCAAGAAAAGTTTATTAGTAATCAATCAAGCGAGACTGACCAAATAGAAGATGAAAGTACAAACTCTTCGGAATCATACGAAAATGATGAGGATCAGACATCATTTCAGGACCTTCCGCTGGACATAACATCCTCTAATTTAATTGATGCTGAAACATACTCAATTCATGATCCATCAGGAGATTCAACAGAACTCAATGGAAAGGAAATGCCTGTAACAAATTCTCTTTCCTACCCAGATCTTCTTTCAGAAAAAGAAAATGAAACTGAGACCAGCGAAGTTGAAACAAGCCCACTTATACCGGAATGGGCAAATCAAATTGATAATCCAGCGTTTTTTCAGAATCTGGACATACCTACTTTTCTAAGAAGACGAGGATCTAACCGTCCCCGACAATAAAAAACTTGTAGTTATTTTTCTTTTTTATTATGCTTGGCTTCATAGTCAAAAAGCTGAGAGTGAAAGAAAAATTTCACGGTTCTTTTGAGTGATCACAAGTTACTTCCAGAGTACTTTTACTGTCAGCTTCTGACATAATTCCCTAAATTTTTTATTTATAATTTTCCTGGTTTAGTAATTTAAATCAGGTTTTCATTAGTGTTTTTTTCATTGTTTATTATGAAGACTATTCGCTTACTGCACACTTCTATACTGGGACTTTTAGGAGGAGTCGTTGGCTGGACTCTACTGCAAAGCGGGTTTAACATTTCTGTTGCTCTATCCACAACAGTATTTCCAGAATATAATTTCTTTTTGTTTAATAAAATTAATTATGAAGGGGCTTTAATTGGTCTCGGACTGGGAATGATTCTACAGGCCAGAGCTTCATTATTGCATCATCATGATTTGATGCGTATTTTGTTCAAAATGTTTATAGGTGCTATTTCAGGGACAATTATAGGACTAGTTTGCTTTGGATTTGGAAACTTCTTGCAGACAGTACATATTTCACCTTTGGTTAGCCGTATTACAAGTTGGACACTTTTAGGATTATCAATTACAGGAGCCTCCCAGTTGTTTTGCTCTGCTTCAGGTTTTTTGGGACCGCGAATTCTAAGCGGTGCTGCCGGAGGGCTAATCGGGGGTGGAATTTTTGAAATTTTGCTGCAGTATCAATTGACCGGACCAGAACACCTTGTAGGGCTGGTTCTTAGCGGTTTTTGCATCTTTTTAATTATTGGAATTACAGAAAATAGTGTTACTTCCTTTGCTTTAAGAGTTTTAACTGGCAGTCAGGAAGGTCAAATATTTCTACTAGATCAAAATAGATTTACCTTGGGATACAGTTCACAAAATGATTTTACTCTACGGGGTTACGCAGAAGTTTGTGAATTACATGCACACATTTTCAAAAAAGGGAATCAAATTTATATTGAAAGTGCTGATGCAGGTGGAGATGTACTTGTGAACTATCGTTTGGTCGATCAACAATCCATGAAAAAAGGAGATGTGATTAAAATTGGTACCGCGCTGTTGCAGTACTATGAAATCTAATGATCTCTCACATTGGTCGATCTTTGCTGGCATGCGTGCTTAGTGCATGCCTGCATTTTTTCGGACTGTTCAAAATAAAATCCCTTCTGGCTGCAGAACAGCTAGATGAGAGAAAAAAATTGAATCTCGACGAATCTCCTCCCGAGATACTTGATTTATTCTATCAAGATCAGTTTTTCCTCAAAATAAGTCCGGACACTACTCTGACAATTACAGAGTCCCTTCTGGTTTTTGCAGGCATAATTTTACTTAAATTTGTTCTGTGGGTTCTGCAAAAACCAAGAGTCAGCACTCCTTCCGGACCAGTCTTTCAATTATTAAATCTTGGTGAGCATGGACTTTTAATTCAATTAAAATCTGAAGTTCAAACTCTGGAGTTACTTTCCAAGATTAAAACCAGTAAGAAATACCGCTTATCAGCAAATTTAAACAGAGTAACTTTAACTCCTCACCTGAATACTTTTTTGCTTGAGGACAAGAACTATAAAAACGCACTACTGATTAATCGAAGACGTTCTCATCGTATGGCTCTGTGCAATGATGATATATTGGATGTCGGGGAAATGATCTTACTTTACCGCAATCCCAATGTTTCCGGAAACAACATTCAACGTCTTGATGATGGTAAACTGTTCCTGCCTTCTTCCAGTATAAAACCTAAAGGACCAGTTCAAAAAGGAACTCCAATATTAACACTCATCGGAAGCCAACAGGATTTCCCTCTAGTTCGTAATTTGAATACATTGGGAAAATCAAAATCCAATGATATAATTATTGAAAGTGATGAAATAGCCTTACGTCACGTAAAAATATATAAGGTGGGAGAAACATGGAAAATTCAAAATTTGAATATTAATGAAACAACTTCAGTAAACGGCCGGCGAATTGATCAACGTTTGTTACAGGATGGTGACGAAGTAACCGTAGGGGATGTCTCTTTCAAATTCAGTTTAAGCAAAGCTCCAATAAAGCAATTTCGCAGGCCAAGAGTTGAGACTGCTCAAAAGACACGTACGACTTAATTTGCAATTAAAATATAACGGAAAGACTGGTAACTGCCCGCAACTCCATTTAGAAAACCTATCTCATCAGAAATCCTCAAATAAATAGCATTTCTATCAGCTGGTAATTTGTATTTAAAAGAAAATTGTTTTTTTCTTTTCAACAGGTAGGTTTTTAAGCGTTTGCGATTTTGGTCATATAATGTCAGCTTTGGACGTAATTGAGTTGGTCCAAGACGATTCCATGTTATCTTTATAGATTTACTTTCATCCTTCGATCCATCTTCTTCGTAAGTTTTTATCATGAACAATGTGCTGTCACCGCGATGCCTGATGTTGTCATATACAGTGCTTGCTAGTGGCAGGCTGTAGGTTTGTTTGAATGGACTTAATGGAACTTGCAGTTCAGGAACAGGCAAGTTTATTTCCTCAGATTCACTTTCAAAAAAATCACTTTCCTGAACCAACTCAAAAAATGGTTCCAAAGAGGCAGGCCTTTCATTCCATTCAACATTCACAAAAAGCATATTTTCATCCCAATTCAAATAGCTAATTTTGAATGGGGCATCTGGAGGTGGAATAAATTCCTGAAATATATCATCTTTCTTTCCTATAAAAAGAGCTCCATAAGAAACATAATTTTCTGAAATCACATCCAGTCGCAGGTTTTTCCAGCGAGGGTTATTTTGAAATAATGTCTTAATTAACTGCTGTTCTTGAATTGGGCCTGATATACCTTTGAATTTAAGCTTAACTTCTAATCCTGTACCAGCATAAATCGTCAAAGCTTTTTGAATCAGAGGAGTCCAGTTCAGCAACAACTTGTCAAGTATAGATGGAATGATGGCCTCGATCTGTCCTGCAGTGTAGGACATCATGGTTGATGCTCTTATTGAGCTATTTGAGGATTCTTTCAGATCTGTTTGAGGAGACCAGAAAATGAGATCTGTGTTCAAATTATAATTTTGTGAATTATTTTCATCAGCAATAATATGCAACTTAAGTTCAAGTAAAGGCAAAGAATTTATATCAATTTCTTGCAATGTTTTGTCGGCTAACAGTTTAATCCTTGCGGGCAAGCCTGCTTCAAACGTAAGATAATCTTCACTAACAAGGATTTCTTTGATACGAATTCGGTAGGGATTTAAACGAGTCCGAACTTGTTCCAAAAACAGATTTAATACTTCTGACTCTCGTAATTCCTGATCTGCATTGTAAATCAGGAAATAATCCCGGAAAGAAATGCGTTCATTTTTAGTCGGCACCCCTAGTTTTCTGAAAGCAGCCAGTAATTGTGATTTAAAAATACGTGCTTCAATACTAATTATGAACTCACTGAGATCATGGGTACTGCCTTCGCTGATTACTCTAATTGACTCAATAAAGTTATCAGGTTTTTCAAAAAATATTTTCTGCAAAAGCGGTTTCAGAGAGTCAATACTATTATAATCAAGTAATCTTTCTACTGCTTGCATAACTGACTGCCCTTTAGCATCTTTTAGCGCGTCTGCTTTTGCTTTTACAAGATTATCTCGTTTTATAACAACAGTTGTTGCAGCACTTTCCACTAACAGGCTCTGCCCCATCAATGGGGCAATAAGGAATAGCCAAAGCAGCAATACCGCAATAGGTTTGCGAATATTTAACAACAAAAATCTAATCATTAATCATTGAGAAATTCTGCCTGAATTGCATCAAGATGCTTTGTTAGCAATTCTGAATTTTTGCCATGTAAATTAAAGTAGTACTTGATTTTTGGTTCAGTTCCGGAAGGTCTCGCTAATATTCTTGTTTTGTCAGCCAATTCCAAGGAAATCACATTTGACTTTGGTAATCCTGGGCCATCCCCATGGCAAGTTTCATCCGCATGTAAAATGGTATTGTTCAAATAATCTGTTATTTTAACCACAGTTTGTCCGGCAATAGATTTTGGCGGTGAATTCCGTAGTCTTTTCATTAGCTGCTGAATTTTTTCAATTCCCCCTGTTCCGGAGAAAGCCCGGGTTTTCAGTGCATCAAGATGAATCCCATGTTCCTGATGAATCTGATTAAGTCTTTCCTGAGGAGTCATGTTTTTTTCCCTTAGAGACGCGACCATTTCTGCAAATGCCAGTGAGGCCCAGATTCCGTCTTTATCACCGGAATGATCTCCCATCAAATATCCGTGGCTTTCTTCCATGCCAAACACAAACTTAGCGCCTTGATCATTCTCAATATGTAAAGCTTCCTTTCTTATCCACTTAAATCCTGTCAATACCTCAATCACATTCATTCCATATTTGACAGCTATCTTTGATAAAAGAGGTGTAGTTACAATAGTAGTTATAATCACACCATTAAGTGGCAGTCGTTTTTGTTGTTTTAAGTTTGAAAGGATAAAATCCAGAATTAATACGCCAATTTGATTTCCAGTTAACCATTGCCATTGCCTATCAGCATCCCTTACCATCACACCTAAGCGATCTGCATCTGGATCATTTGCTAAAATGAGTTCATCATCATCAGAAGCATGATCAACAGCCATATCAAAAGCATTAATATCTTCCGGATTAGGTGAGGCTATTGTGCTGAAATTACCATCCGGAACCATTTGCTGTTCAACTACTTTAACGTTTTCAAATCCTTGTTGTCGCAGCAATTCAGGAACCAATCGACCTCCAGTCCCATGAAGTGGCGTAAAAACTATTCCTAACTTTTTATTATCTTCACGTTTGCCTAAACTTAATTTGCTGACAGTTTTTAAATAATATTCATCTGCTCCAGAGTTAATCCATTCAACTTTCCCTTGCTGTAAAGCTTTTTCAAAAGAAATGGTTGGAATTCTGTCAATTTCAGTAATGTTCCGGATTTGATCAATTATCTGGTTATCAACTGGAGGTACTATCTGTCCGCCATTTTCCCAATAAACTTTGTATCCGTTGTATTCCGGAGGATTATGACTGGCTGTGATTATTATGCCGGCAACAGCGTTTCTCCGCAGCAATTCACATGACACCAAAGGCGTTGGTGCAATTTCTGCGAACAAAAACACTGGAATTCCATGTGCTGCCAAAACTTCGCTGCTAACTTTTGCAAATTCAAATGAGCGGTTACGTGTATCGTATCCAATAATGACCCCTTTTGAGACAGAATCATTTTTCATTTTCTTTATAATCCGGGCAACTCCTTCTGTTGCCGTTTGAACAGTGTAACGGTTGATACGATTTGTTCCGATCCCCATAATGCCACGCAGACCTCCTGTACCAAATTCCAGAATACTGCCGAAACATTCTTTACATTCATCCCGAAATTCATCAGCAAGAAGTTTTTTTGCTTCTGCTTGCGTCTTATAATCAAAACTTGGATTTTCAGCCCAGAATCTTGCTGTTTGAATAAAATCCTCTTTTTTTTGAAGCATAATATCTTGAATACTCATAAATTTAATTTAATTCATTTAACAAAATCTCATCATCAGACTGAATTACTGTTTCATTGTTTGTGACAGGATGTGGGAAGCGGATTTCTGAGGCGTGAAGTAACTGCCTGTGAAGCGGGAAATCATGACTCAGTAAAAAATTCTCACCTTCACTAAGCCACTGTATAAAACCATCATCAGGCAAGCCATATAACTTATCACCTAATACAGCACAGCCAATGTGTGCTGCATGAACTCTGATTTGATGAGTTCTTCCTGTGAATGGACGTACTTCAACAAGCGAATAATCAGATATTTTTTCTTTTTCTCTGAAATAGGTTTGGCATGACCTACCATGAGAATTCACACTTTGTTTAATGCGGATTTTGCTGTTTAAATCCTTCCCGATCGGCAAAGATATGAAAACCTCCGGAATAGACTTTACTGGACTTAGTGGTAAATGCTGACTGAGTATTGCAGAGTATTTTTTTTGTATTAGTTTTTTCCTGAAAAGAGTGGCCATCGTCTGAGCAATTTCATGCTTTTTTGCAAAAATAATCACTCCGCTGGTTTCTCGGTCAAGTCGATGGAGAGTGTAGAGCTTTTTTAGGCCAAATTTAGATTTAACCAAATTGACCAGCGTATTTTTATAGTATTTACCTGAAGGACTGGTTGGCAAATTGCCTGACTTGCACAAAGCGATCAGAAAGTCATCTTCATATATGATGTCAAAGTGCGGATCTACTTCCGGCTCAAGAAAATCCGGACGCAAATAAATAATTTTTTGATTGTTGTGTAACTTTAGATTAGCTCTTCCTAATTTGCCATCTACCCAGAGACGTTTAGCATTAATATTTTCTCGCCATTGCTGATCATCCAAATAGCGAAATCTTCTTAGTAAAAATTCCAATAAAGTTTCCACATGTCCATCCAAACGCATGTAGTGGAAACTAAGCTTCGTGTGCTCCGTCGTCATCAGGATTGACATTGATGGCATCAAGATAAGGAGGGGAATGGGATCATTGATCACTGAATAACAGTTCCTTAGCTTCCCAGGAACTGATTTCAAACAAGCGTCCATTCACACGCTGATTGAAGGCGTCCATTTCCTTACGAAGATCTGAGTCTTCAGCATCAGCACTTTCTGATGCTTCTACTGCAATACCCATTCGCAGACTGAGTAGATAATTTTCATCAAGAGATTCTTTTTTACTGAAATTCAGTGAATAAACACGACCATCAAACAATGCAATTGATAAAGATTCCTCTTTTGCGGGAGAATCAGTTAATTCCTGTGACAGGACATATTTTTTAAGTAATTTTGAAAAAGTAAGGTCCCCCAGTCTGTCCAGTACCTTGTTTATTTTTTCTGAATCATTAAAGTTGGATTTTTCGGGCACTGACACCCAGGCTGTCTCTGCATCACCTCGACTGAGTGAAACTGAAATGTTGTCGCCACTCTGAAGTTCCAGACTTTTTATTTGATTTGATTCCAAAGCAAGTAAATCTTTTCTCAGCCAATCATCCACTTCAGAATAAACAGACAATCGTTCAGGAATCAAATATATCTTGTTTGACCCTGCCTGCCGTATGTACTGTCCTTGGCCGTTACTGCGTTCTTTTCCCAGCAGTAAACTCAATACTGAAGTTCCATCTCCACGTAACAGGTTTACTGAAAATCCATGACGACCCTCTTCCCATTCTTCAATGTTATCCGGAGGGTTTAACAACTGGAACCGTTCATGATGCTCAGGGTTATCAGTAACCATATTACCCAGACTTATTTGTGATAAATTGATTAGAAAATCTTGAATTGGGGCGATATCTGCTTCATAATTAGAGATCTTCTCTTGCCAACCTCCTCCTTGTAACTGAACCAAATTAATTTCAGATCCAAGACCGAAAATTTTTATTTGATCAAGAGTTTTTGTGTCAAGCTTTTCTAATAACTTCTGACCACTGAGACTGGATTTTTGTGATTTTGTTATGAAGGAGTCTTCATGAAAAAAATACATTCCTCCACCGACGAATAATAAAATAATGGTAATTAATGAAAGGGGTTTTAGCATGATGAATAATTTATTTCAGGAACGAATACATTGGATTAAACTCTTTTTTAATCTGTATATTATCACTCATTTTCATAAAGGCTTCAAGGATCGAAGCATCATTATTGATCATTCATTTGATAGATGCTGTTCAACAATGAATCCTTATTTCAAATCTAAAAACTTGAAATTTCTTCAGAATCTACATACATTTCCAGACGTACTTTTACTTGATATATGATCATAGTTTGAAATGAATGATGATTTCTCAAGGATTATTGAACACTTATTTATTCCTTAAAAAGAGTAATGTCAGATAACAATTTTGGAAGCTTAATTAATTTTGAAAGTGGAGAAGGCAGAGCTTCAATTTACAGTTTGGAAGAATTGCAGAAAAGGGGAATCGGATCTGTAGACAGACTGCCATTTTCTATCCGTATTTTACTGGAGCAGACCCTTCGAAATGTTGATAAATATAATACTAGTCCGGAGGATGTAACATTGCTGGCCAACTGGAATCCGTCAGAAAAGTCTTCTAAAGAAATTCCGTACAGGCCAACTCGAGTCATTTTACAGGATTTCACCGGAGTTCCCGCGGTTGTGGATCTAGCCGCGCTCAGGTCAGCTGTGGTTGAAATGAATGGTGACCCGGAAGTAATTAACCCGCGTGTTCCTGTTGACCTGGTAATCGACCACTCAATACAAGTTGATGTATTTGGAAGTTCTGATGCACTCAGGAAAAACATGGAAATTGAGTTTAAACGCAACAGAGAACGTTATAAATTTCTCAAATGGGGCAAGCAGGCTTTTGATAATTTTAATGTCTATCCTCCGGGAGTTGGAATTGTGCATCAGGTGAATCTTGAAACTGCTGCAAGCGTTGTCCAATTCAGAGATGGTGTTTGTTTTCCCGACACGCTAGTAGGCACGGATTCACACACAACGATGATTAACGGACTTGGCGTAATGGGCTGGGGTGTCGGTGGAATCGAAGCAGAGTCGGTTATGCTGGGACAACCGATTTATATGCTGATTCCAGAAGTAATCGGTTTCCGTTTGCAGGGGAAACTGCAGCAGGGCGCTACAGCGACTGATTTAGTGCTGCGTGTGGTTGAAATGCTCCGAGAAAAAGGGGTTGTGGAAAAATTCGTTGAATTTTTCGGTTCCGGATTGAACAATCTGAAATTAGCAGATCGCGCGACACTGTCCAATATGGCGCCTGAATACGGCGCGACAATGGGTTTCTTCCCGGTAGATAATGAAACCTTGAATTATTTGCGTGAGACAGGTCGTCCGGAAAAACTCATGCAGCGAGTAGAACGTTACTGTAAAACACAGGGACTCTTCAGGACAACTGAGACTCCTGATCCGGAATACTCAGATACATTGGAGCTTGATCTCTCCACAATTGAGCCTGCTCTTGCTGGACCTAAACGTCCACAGGATCGTGTCAGGCTTTCAATGATGCAACCCACATGGCAAAAAACTCTGCGCTCAAAAAGAAGTGATGGAGGTTTTGAATTGAGTGAGGACAAACTGGAAACTTCAATTCCAGTAAAGGGAATTGCTTCAGAAGAATTAAAACATGGTTCAGTGGTAATCGCAGCAATCACATCCTGTACGAATACCAGCAATCCTTCCGTGATGCTTGCCGCAGGACTTTTAGCAAAAAAAGCTGTTGAAAAAGGCTTGAAAAGAAAACCATGGGTTAAAACTTCCTTAGGCCCCGGTTCACGTGTTGTGTCGGACTATCTGAAAGCCGCTGGACTGGATGAATTTTTGGATGCACTTGGATTTCATACCGTAGGTTACGGATGTACTACATGTATCGGCAACTCAGGACCTCTTCCGGACAGCATTGTAGATTCTATTAATGAAGGTGATTTGGTGGTTGCATCTGTGCTGTCAGGTAATAGAAATTTTGAAGGAAGAATCAATCAGCATATCAAGGCAAATTATCTGGCAAGTCCTCCACTGGTTGTGGCTTATGCGATTTCAGGTTCAGTAAATCATGACTTAAACACCGAACCTCTTGGATTAGGAGAAGATGGACAGCCTGTTTATCTTAATGATATTTGGCCTGATGATGATGAAATTAAGGATGCTGAAAAATTAATTACCAGTGAAATGTATCTGAATGAATATAAATCTGCTGACGAAAGCTCTCCAATGTGGAACGAGATTGAAGCTCCTGCCGGGGATGTTTATCAGTGGGACAAATCATCTACTTACATCCAGTATCCGCCATTTTTCAAAAATATGGGTCTTGAGCTGGATACCTTAAAGGACATCACTGGAGCAAGAGTATTAGTAAAACTAGGCGATTCAGTGACTACAGATCATATTTCACCGGCTGGTGCATTTTCTGCTGAAACTCCTGCTGGGAAATATTTGCTGGAAAATGGAACAGCAAAAAATGATTTTAATTCTTATGGTTCACGTCGTGGCAATGACAGAGTAATGACACGAGGAACTTTCGCGAATATCCGTTTGCGCAATGAATTGGTGCCGGAAACAGAAGGTGGTTTTACTAAACTGATTCCTTCCGGAGAAGTTACCTCAATCTATGAAGCTTCTTTAAAATACAAAGAGGCCGATACTCCGCTTATTGTCCTGGCAGGCTCTGAATATGGGACAGGATCATCACGTGACTGGGCAGCAAAAGGGACATCGTTACTTGGGGTTAAAGCTGTAGCTGCCACTAGTTATGAACGTATTCATCGCTCCAATCTGGTTGGGATGGGTGTGCTGCCGCTTCAGTTTAAAGATAATCAAACACATAAATCGCTTGGTTTGAGTGGTGAAGAAGAATATGCAGTCCTGGGTTTAGATGATAATTTGGAGCCCGGACAGGATTTGATTTTACAGGCAGGAGATCAAAAAATTAATGTAACTTGTCGTTTAGATACACAGGTTGAAATTGAATACTACAAAAATGGTGGAATTTTACACACAGTTTTGAGAAAATTCATGCAAGAAAATAAGTAGTTATTAATTTCACAGGCAGCAACTGAATTAGTTTTGTAAAAAATGAGAGATGTTCTTTTACTAAATCAGGACGGGAATCCGCTAACCCTCTGGCCATTGAGTACGCTTACCTGGCAGCAGGCAATAAAAGCTCTTTTCCTGGAGAAGGTAACCGTTCTGCGTTCTTACGATGACTGGATATGCCATTCACAGCACATATCCATGCCCGTGCCAAGCGTGGTAATGATGTCTCGTTATCATCATCAGAAGGGCACGGTAAATTTTACTCGACGTAATGTTTTCCTGCGGGATCGTTTTCATTGCCAATATTGTATGCGACATTTCTCAGCCGATCATCTAACTGTGGATCATGTGATTCCCAAAAGCCTTGGGGGAGGAATGCGCTGGAAAAATGTGGTTGCTGCCTGCCTTAAATGTAATCTAAGCAAAGGAGCAAGCATAGTAAAGCCTTCTCAGGCTCCGTATGAACCAAATTACTGGCAAATGGTTAACATTGCCAAAACCCTCCATATTCAAATTCCAGACTCCCGCTGGCAGGAATATCTGCAATGGCCAAGTCATCTGGTTAAGGTAAATCAAGCAAAGGCTGCCTAGCCGTTTGTCCGTTCAAACTCCTTCATAAAATCAGCGAGTTGTTTAACTGCATCAATAGGCATGGCATTGTAAATGGATGCCCTTACACCTCCAACCGCAGCATGTCCCTTGAGAGCAAACAAGCCTTCTCCTTCTGATTCGGACAAAAACTTCTGGAGCGCTTGATCGTGTTCAAGATGGAAAGTAACATTAACGGTTGAGCGATGATCCGGATGGGCAACAGAAATGTAAAAATCAGAATTGTCCAGCACTTCATACAGAATTCCTGATTTTTGTTCTGCCAGTTTTTCCATTTCTGGAATTCCACCCTGCTCTTTTACCCACTCCAGTACCAAACGTGTCACATAAACTCCAAATACATTGATAGTATTCAAGATAGATTGTGATTCAGCTATTAGTGAGTAATCAAGCAGTTTTGGTGTTTCAGGAAGAGCCTTACCCAGCAGGTCTTCCCGTACAAGCACCAAGGCAGTTCCGGAAGGTCCAAGGTTTTTTTGCAGTCCAGCGTAAACAACTCCGAAACGGGAATAATCTATTTCTCTGGATAAAATATCTGAAGTCGAATCTGCAACAAGAGGTACATCTTTTGTGTCCGGAAATTCATGCCAGCGGGTTCCATATAGAGTGTTGTTTGTTGTCATGTGAACGTAACTGGTATTCTGATCAAGAGAGCTGATATCAAAATAAGGTATTTTCCTGTACTCAAACTCTTTACCATCCATAAGCACCTCGGTACTGCCGTAACGCCTTGCCTCCTGTTCCGCCAGAGTACCCCACCTTCCTGTAATAAAATATGAGCCCTTGTGAGATTTGCGTGACATCAAATTCAAAGGGACTGCTGAAAACTGCATCTGTGCCCCTCCGTGCATAAACATCACTTTGTAGTTGTCCGGTAGTCCTGTCAACTCCCTGAAAAGTGATTCTGATGTGTCAAGAATTTCCTTAAATAAGGGCAGCCTGTGGCTGAGTTCAACAATTGACGCACCAAGTCCCTGATAGTCCAGAAATTCCTGTTGAATTTTTTGCATAACCGGAGTCGGCAGCATAGCCGGCCCTGCCCCAAAATTGTAAACACGATTAGTCATTTTTTTTGAATGCTGTTGAAGCTGATTAAGTAATCGAACTGAAGAAATTGGTAAAAGGTTTTCAGATTGGAAAGGGAAAAATAATTTTACGATCTTGGTCTTAACACAAGTTCGACCTTAACTGAAAGCACACTGTCATTACGGATAAATTTGATGTTGATTATATCGCCAGATCTTCGTGTTTCTATTTGCTGAGCCAAATCTTCCATAGTAGCAACTTTTGTTTCATTAATATGAGTGATAATGTCACCGCCCCAAGGAACATTGTAATTACCGACTTTCACTGTTTTGGTTGCACCACGTAATCCAGCCTTATCAGCAGAAGCACCTTTTACCACTCTAGCAATCAACACTCCTTCCGGCACATCAATTCCGATACGTCTCAGATAGACAGTTGGTATCGGTTCTATTCCAAGCCACGGACGACGTACATATCCGTATTCAAGCAGATCAGGGAGAATCCTCAGTGCAGTGTTGCTTGGCACGGCAAATCCTATTCCCACACTTCCTGAAGACCCTATAATTGCTGTGTTAATCCCAATTACTTTCCCCTCAGAATCCAGCAATGGACCGCCAGAGTTGCCCGGATTTATAGCCGCGTCAGTCTGAATAACTCCCTCAATTTTACGCCCATTTTTTGCTGCAATAGTGCGCCCCAAGGCACTTATTATACCTGTTGTCAAAGTTTGTCTTAATCCGAAAGGATTCCCCAGTGCCAGTACTTTCTGGCCAACAACAATGTCTGTTGAGCGTGAAAATTCCAGAAAATCGTAGTTTTCGACAGGAGCTTCAATTCTAATAACTGCCAAATCGTTGTTCGGATCGGCTCCTACAAGTTTTCCAGGCCACTGACTGTTATCAGAAAGGGTAACAACCAGCTTTCGGGCATTTTCTACTACGTGAAAATTTGTGACTATTGTTCCGGACTTATCAATAATAAATCCGGTTCCTGAACCGGATTCGGTGGGAATTGCTCGGTAAAAAAAATCGTAGTTAAGACCTATATTGCTGATGTTAACTACTGCTCTGCTGCTTTTTTCATAAATCCGGATGTTTTCCTGCTCATCAACGGAATAGCGGGAAACTCCATAGGCGGGTAACAGGTGCAGGCATAAAATAAGAATGAGAATGAGAAGTAGGCTTCTTTGATAAAACATATATTTAATCAAACTTTGTTATTCAATAAACAGAACGTCCCCCATCCACGGGCAAAATTGTTCCAGTTACAAAGTCTGATTGTAGCAAATATTCTACTGCCTGTACAATGTCTTCTGCTTTACCAATGCGCTTGAGCAGACTGTTTTCCACAGAAGTTGTTAAGTCCAAATCAGCATGGTCCGGAGGAGCCAATACCGTTCCGGGAGCAATTCCGTTGACCTGTACTTCAGGCGATAATGCACGTGCCAACCCCTTAGTCAAAGAAACCAATCCTGCTTTTGAAGAACAATAAGGCAAAAAGCTGGTCCACGGACGATCAGTTGAAACATCAACCATGTTAATAATTTTTCCTTCTCCGCGTGATTTCATTCCTTCACCAACTGCTTGCGATAAAAAGAAGGGTGCTTTTAAATTCAGCGTTAATATATGATCCCATTCTTCTTCTGTTGCAGAGAATAATGGTGTAGGGAAAAATTCTGCGGCATTGTTAACCAAAACTGAAACAGGACCTAGTTGTTCTTCGGCTTGTTTTACAAGTTCTATGATTGCTGAAATGTCCTTTAAATCTGCTTGTAGAAGCAAGTGCCTGGATTCTTTTCCAGGAAGATTTTGAATTGTTTGTTTTGCCCCTTTTTCTGAGTGATGATAATGTATGACCAAACGCATACCAAGTTGCCCCAATTTCAAGGCAACTGCTTGTCCAAGACGTACACCGGCACCAGTTACAAGCGCTACTTTATTCTCCAAATCCATAATTTATTTTGAACACTGATTTAATATGTCTCTGAAATCAGAAATTACAATAGGTCTGACGATGGGTGACCCAAATGGAATAGGTCCGGAAGTTCTGATTCGTGCACTGCAATTCTTTCATCCTTTCCGTGAATGGACTCCTTTGATTTTCGGTGATATTGAAGTCATAACAGAAATGAATAATATTCTTGGGGCTCCATTCTCATACATTTCAATTACGTCTGATCAAAGCCGGCCTCAGGAAAAGAGTAATAATGATTTTTGTATTCCTGTGATAGATTTAACTGTAAGAAATAATCGAAAATGGGTACTTGGCTCGTGTACTTCATGGGGCGGAGAATCAGCATTTCAATATGTTTACAATGCCATTCAATGGGCGAACAATAAAAAAATTGATGCTATCGTAACAGCCCCGCTTTCCAAAGAAGCTCTTCAGTCAGCAGGATACAATTTTCCAGGCCATACAGAACTGCTTTCACACTACAGCAGTGGTGCCCGTCCAGTAATGATGTTGGCAGTTGATGATTTAAGAGCAACTATGGTAACGCTTCACATGTCTCTGCGTCAAGCTCTGGATACTCTTACGCCAGAGTTAATCCTTGAAGTGATGGAAATCACTGATGCAGGACTTAGAAGAATGGGGATTCAAAATCCGCGACTTGGAATTGCCGGGCTTAATCCGCATGCTGGTGAAAACAGGTTATTCGGGGATGAAGAATACAACATTATTCTTCCTGCAATGGAACTTGCACGTAAAAATAATTTACACTGTGTAGGACCTTTTCCTCCGGATACAGTGTTTCTTGAGCATCGCAAAGGATTATTTGATGCGGTTGTCGCGCATTATCATGACCAAGCGCTTATACCTTTGAAATTGTATGGTTTTGATCGTGCTGTAAATATTACCCTTGGTTTACCAATTATCCGTACTTCTCCGGACCATGGAACTGCCTTCCAACTTGCTCCACAAATAAAGGCTAATCCAAGTTCAATGATAGAAGCAATTAAGGTGGCAGTAAAGATGAATGAAACAGCACATTCTGCAACTACTCTTTTAAGTTGAAACAATCAGAATAATATCAAAATTAGCAGTCTAAATATTTCTGCTGATTAATATAATTGAAGGCAGTTTTATATATTTCAACTTCAGAAAAAATCAGGACTGATAGACATACCTGATTAACGAGAGGCTGTACTCCCATGCGTTGAACTTGCTGGATCTCCCCCATCAGGAAGAGGTAATACATCTTTAAACAGAAGCGTTCGCTGCACAATTTCCTTGAATATGGGTGCGGCTACTGCTCCTCCGTAATAAGATGTTTGAGGTTGTTCCACAACAACCAGGACAGTCACAAGGGGATCAGATGAAGGGGCAAATCCAACAAATGAGGCAATGTGTTGGGTTCTGGAATATCTTCCCAGTTGATGATCGTATATTTGGCTGGTACCGGTTTTACCTGCTACTTGATAGCCATTTATTGCCGCTAATTTTGCTGTCCCACCCGGCTCTGTTACAGAAATCATATACTCTTTAATTAACTCGGATACAGTGGGATCGACTACACGACTTCGGATTCCTGCGCCAAATCTTTGTATCACTTTACCGTCTGCGTCTTTGATTTCCTTAAATTTATTCTCATTTTTATCACGGACATGATCAACAACGAATGGTTGTACCCATTCTCCTTGATTTGCAAAAACGTTGGCCGCACTTACCATTTGAAGTGGAGAAACCAGAATTGCCTGACCAAAAGAAATATTTGCATGATCAATTGTTTTCCAATTCCTGGGATTAATTACTCTCCCAGACGCTTCAGCCGCAATACCGGAATTTGGCCGTTGACCGAAACCGAACAGCATTATGTAATCATAAAACCGTGAAGGCGGTATGTTCATGCCAATTTTTGCAGCACAGATATTTGAAGACTTTTTTAATACCTGTTTTAGTGTCAGCATTCCCTGTGGAGATGAATCTCTGATCAGGTTATTACCAATCCTGTATTGACCATCTTCACAGAAAAAATCCTGTTCTGGAGATATCAGCCCTTCATTCAGACCTACTGCAAGAGTAATCATTTTGAAAGTGGAACCCGGTTCATAGCCTGCAGTCGCAGCATAATTAAGCTGATGATCTCTGCTGAAACGCTTATAACGGTTAGGGTCAAAGCCTGGATAATTTGCCATTGCCAGAACTGCTCCGGACTTGGAATGAAGAACTACAACAGTACCTCGATCAGCACGTGAATTTATCACTCCTTCTTTTAAGGCTTTTTCCGCAAAATGCTGGATTGTACTGTCGATTGTTAAATACAGCGAATATTGATCAGGTATTTTTTTAGTAATATTAGAAAGAGGATCTGTACGGAACATCCCTTCTTTCTCCAGCACATATGTCACCGGCATGCCTGCAAGCAAAGAATCATATTTGTGTTCTATACCTTCCAATCCTTGTGTGTCAATTCCGGAGTAACCCAAAAGTTGTCCGGCAAAATTCCCGTTTGGATAAAATCTGCGAAATTCTTCAATAAATCCGATCCCCTTCAATCCTAGTTTCTGTACAAGTCTTGCCTGTTGCGGATGCAATCTGCGTTTTACCCATAAAAAATTTTGTCTGGATTTCAATTCATTCAATAGTTTGTGGTACGGAATTTTTAGAATAGGAGAAAGTTTTCTTGCATAATTAGAAGGGGAATCTATTTGGGGAGGTCTTGCAAACAATGACTTCAACTTAACTGATACTGATAAAATTCGACCGCTACTGTCCAAAATTCTTCCGCGGCGAGGCTCTGCTTTTACAGTCAGTTCATGCTGTGACTTTGCTTTCTGAATATAGTAATCTGCCTTAATTATCTGTAAATAAAATACTTTTCCTAAAACCGCGATAAAACAAATTCCAAAAAATGCCAAAACCGTCAGAAGACGTGATTTGAAGCTGTAAAGTTGAAAACGCGGTGATTGTCCCATTTGTTATTATTCACTGCTGCTGACATCGACCCAGGATAGTCTGTACTGTACAGACTTCGGAGTTTGCATAAGCATTGTTCCTCCTGCCAGAATTTCCAGACGCTGTGGACGTGTAAGATAACTTTTTTCCACTTCCAGCAATTCTAACTGAGAAACTAATTTTGAACGATAAGATTCCAGCAAATCAATTCTGTGCGCCACTTGGCGGTAATTCATCCATTGTGAAAGGTAGAAGATGCATCCCGCTGTTACCAGTCCCCATATCAGCAAGGTGATTCTAAATGATTGCATGGACTGCCAAATGAAACCAGGTACAAGCTTCCAGCGAAACTGATGTTTTAAGGAACGTGGTGTTCTTCGAGCGGAGTGAATAACTGTTCGGAGTGACATAAATTGTTAACTGAAAAAATAAAACCTGATTTTAGTATCTGAATTCAATTATTTATTTTTGTATATAAATCATGAACATACTGATACTTCTGCACAAACTATCCCAAACAGTAATAAATACATTTTGCACTTGAACTCAAACGCAAATTAAGCTGTCAAAAATTCTTAATTTTATGTTTCCAAATAACACTTTCTACTCAGTTAAAATTAGAGTATTTTATTTAGATGAAGCCAGTATTCCCTAAAATTATTGCACCAAGGCAAACAACCAGGATTTTCAATAATTTTTCAAACAGATGAGCAGCACTGAATTAACACTTGATCTACGGGACATTCATTTCGCAATGCGTGAATGGCTTCAGTTAGGACAACTTGGAGAATCAGAAAAATATGCTGATTTTGATCAGGACACTATTGAAATGATGGTGCAGGAAGGAATACGTTTTGGGATTGAGGTAGTTTTTCCGACTAGAGCCGAAAGTGACCGTGAAGGCTGCCATATTGAAGACGGCAGGGTAAAAGTTCCAGAGTGTATGCATAAACCCTATCAACAGGCGTATGAATTGGGATGGGCTTCGGTTTCTGCCTCCCAGGAATATGGAGGAATGGGTGCGCCTGCTTCAATAGGTTTGATTGTCAATGAGGCATTAAACGGAGCAAATCTGGGTTTAGGCATGTTTTTCGGTCTCACATCCGGAGCAGCCGAACTGATTGGATCATTTGGTTCGGCCATGTTGAAAGAAAAATACATAACAAAAATGTTTAAAGGGCAATATACCGGAACAATGTGCTTGAGTGAACCGCAGGCAGGTTCAGATGTTGGAGCTGGAACAACAAGCGCTGAATCGGTTGGGGAAGGCATTTACAAAATCAAAGGCACAAAATGCTGGATTTCTTCAGGAGATAATAATCTGGGAGAAAATGTAATTCATGCAGTTTTGGCCCGTGTCAAAGGAGACACTGAAGGTACAAAAGGATTGAGCCTGTTCGTGGTTCCACACACCCGCGTAAATGATGACGGCTCGCTGGGAGAATGGAATGATGTCTCTGTTGCATCCATTGAAAATAAAATGGGAATCCATTCCAGTCCAACCGCAGTTTTGAATTTTGGTGATAATGATGATTGCCTGGGCTGGATTCTTGGAAATGAAGGTCAGGGGATTGCGGCCATGTTCCAGATGATGAATGGTGCGCGGATTTTTACAGGATTAATTGGATTGTCACTTGGCGGAGCAGCTTACGAAAACGCAAAAACTTATGCCCATGAACGAATACAGGGTACAAATATTTCAAATAAACGTGAATTAGATTCGCAACGTGTATCAATTGTTGAACACCCTGCCGTGAGGCTCAACCTGATCAATATGAAGGCCAGGGTCGAAGCCATGCGGGCCTTGCTATACTACACCGCTTTACAATTTGATCTGGAAACAATTGCTAAATCTGACGAGGAAAAACTAGAGAAGCAAAACATGATCAATATGCTCACACCAATGTGCAAGGGTTGGTGTACAGAGATTGGACTGGAAGTAATACAAAACGGAATTCAGGTACTGGGTGGAGTTGGTTACACTAAAGACTTTCCGCTAGAGCAATTGTATAGAGATGCCAGAATCTCCACAATTTATGAAGGAACAACCGATATCCAGGCACTGGATTTAATCGGCAGAAAAATGCTCCGCAATGAAGGTGCGCTATTTCAGCAACTGATGCAGCATTTCAGCCAACTCATTACTGAACACAAGGATCATCCGGAATTGGGTAGTTTATTAAATACTTTTGAAGGTTACTGTGAGTCTCTTTACGAAACATCTGTATCATCACAGGAAATAATGAATACAAGAGGCATGAAAGCCCTCGCGCTATATGCAACACCATTCCTGATGTTTATTTCTTCTGTTACTGCAGGATGGTTGTTATTGCAGCAGGCAATGGTGGCTTCAGAGGAATTGGAAAAAATCCGGGAAACAGAGGGAGCCGATAACCTTGATAAATCAGGTTTACTGGAGGAAAATGAGGATGCACTTTTTTATGCAAACAAAATAAAAACCACCCGTTATTTCGTGGAAGCCATCATACCTCAATTTAATGCTTTGCTTGAGGGAGGTAAAAAGCAAAACTTTGATGCACTTGATATAACTTTTTAATTATTTAAACACAATCATATTTTATGGAATATAAAGGCCAGTCAATACAAAGCCGTGCTCTGGAAAACGATGTTGTTGAACTGATTTTTGACGCACAGGATGGATCAGTCAATAAATTTGATCATAACTCACTGCAGGAACTTGATGAGGCTGTAAAACTGCTTGAAAAGAACAAAACCGTTAAGGGATTGCTGATCACAAGCGCTAAAGATACATTCATTGTTGGTGCAGATATTAATCAGTTTCTGGAGGGTTTTCAGGCACCACTCGAAAAGCTGACTGAATGGGTAAAAGACAGCCAACAGGTATTTTCCGATCTTGAAAATCTGGGCATCCCCAGTGTGAGTGCAATCAATGGATATGCACTTGGAGGCGGATTTGAATTATGCCTGGCATGTACTTATCGTGTGGCATCAACTGAAGCAAAAGTCGGCTTCCCTGAAGTAAAACTAGGATTGCTGCCGGGATTCGGTGGAACGTCACGCCTTCCCAGAATGATAGGAGCAGACAATGCAATTGAATGGATTGCTGGTGGAAAAGATAACAAGCCCACAACTGCTCTGGAGGCAGGAGCAGTTGACGCGGTTGTAGAACCGGATATTTTGAGGGAAGCATCTTTGGACCTGCTTCATAGAGCAATAAACGGAGAACTGGACTGGCAGACAAAACGTCAGGAAAAACAGCAGGCCTTAATGCTGAATGAAAATGAGGCAATGATGACTTTTGAGACTGCACGTGCATTCATTGCCGGAAAAGCAGGACCAAACTATCCTGCTCCTTTGACTATTGTAGGTGTGATGCAGGCCAGCGCAAACCTTCCACTAAAAGGAGCACTGGGAATTGAGGCCGAAGGATTTGCCGAACTTGCAAAAACCCCGGAAGCAACTTCATTAATAGGATTATTTTTGGGAGACCAGTTGCTGAAGAAAAACGCCCGGAGTTCAAAAAAACTAGCTGTTCCTGTAAAACGTGCCGCAGTTCTTGGCGCAGGCATTATGGGTGGAGGAGTTGCTTATCAGTCTTCCTATAAAGGGGTTCCTATTTCCATGAAGGATATTGCCCAGTCTCAACTGGAGCTGGGCATGAAAGAAGCAGCTAAAATTATGCAAAAACGCATTGACCGCGGACAAATGAAAACAGAGGAAATGACTGATATTTTAACCGACATCACTCCAACACTTTCTTATGACAGCCTTGCAGACGCTGATCTTGTAGTTGAGGCAGTGGTAGAAAAGGCAAGTGTAAAAAACGCTGTGCTGGCTGAAACTGAATCAATTATTAACAAAAACGCAATTCTGGCTTCAAATACCTCTACCATCTCAATTACTAAACTGGCAAAAGGACTGGAACGTCCGGAACAGTTTTGCGGAATGCATTTTTTTAATCCGGTTCACAGGATGCCCCTGGTTGAGGTAATTCGCGGAGAAAAAAGCAGCGAATCAACTATTGCTTCCACAGTTGCCTATGCAGCAGCAATGGGCAAAAGCCCGATCGTGGTCAATGATTGTCCGGGTTTTCTTGTGAATCGAGTGTTGTTTCCTTATTTCGCAGGCTTCACCGGTTTGATAAATGACGGAGTGGATTATGTGCATTTAGATAAAGTAATGGAAAAATTTGGCTGGCCAATGGGTCCTGCAAACCTGCTGGACGTAGTGGGAATTGACACTGCTTATCATGCCGGCAGCGTGATGGCCGAAGGGTATCCTGATCGCATGAGTCAGGAAGTTCCCACCATCATTTCAAAAATGTTTGAAAATGAATGGTTTGGCAAGAAAAACGAAAAAGGTTTTTACATCCATTCTACAGATAAAAAAGGTAAGCCAAAAAAAGAACCAAATCCGGAAACGGAAAATATTCTCCGGGATTTGAATACAGGCTCCGGAGATGACATCAGTGATGATGATATAATTGACAGGATGATGCTTCCTATGTTGATGGAAAGCTCAAGATGTCTGGAAGATAATATCGTCGAAACTCCAATGGAAGTTGATATGGGATTGATATATGGACTTGGATTTCCCCCTTTCCGGGGGGGAATTTTCCGTTGGGCTGATACAGTAGGCTTGGATGAATTACTGCGGAGAGCAGAAAAACTCAAACCATTAGGAAAATTGTATGAACCGACGGAGCAAATCAGGAAAATGGTAAAGGACAAGCGGTTGTTTCATCAGATTCAGTGATTGTTTGTAAATTGTTGGATAAACGACCGACCTAACAGAAAAATAACAATATCGAAGAGGTAATATGCAAGATGCTGTAATTGTTGATGCTGTCCGTACACCAATGGGGCGCTCAAAAGGTGGTATGTTCAGGAATGTACGTGCAGAAAATTTGTCAGCCGCGTTGATCATTGAGTTATTGGAACGATATCCTCAGCTCAATCCGGATGATGTGGAAGACGTAATCTGGGGATGTGTCAACCAGACCAAAGAGCAGGGTTTCAATATCGCCCGTTTTGCCTCATTGTTAACCCCGCTGCCTCACAGCTGTTCAGCACAGACTGTCAATCGTTTGTGCGGTTCATCGATGACGGCTGTGCACACTGCGGCAATGTCAATCATGTGTGGTCTGGGAGAAGTTTTTATCTGCGGAGGAGTTGAACACATGGGTCATGTGCCGATGGATCATGGATTGGATCCGAATCCAAGCACAAGTAAATTTTCAGCAAAAGCATCGGGAATGATGGGATTGACTGCGGAAATGCTCTCAATCCTGCATAAAATATCACGTCAGGATCAGGACGAATTTGCTTTACGTTCACACAATAATGCCTCAAATGCAACAAAAACCAAACGATTTGAAAAGGAAATTGTGCCGATCGAAGGTCATGACGAAGAAGGCAAATTAAAGCTCTGTACAGAAGATGAAGTAATCCGCCATGATGCAAACATGGAAGCGCTTGCTGCATTGCCTCCGGTTTTTAATCCAGCCTCCGGAACTGTTACAGCAGGTAATTCTTCAGCAATTTCTGACGGCGCTTCGGCGGTTTTGATGATGTCTTCACAAAAGGCAAAGGATCTGGGGTTGTACCCGCTGGCAAAAATCAAATCGATGGCCACTGCAGGTGTTGACCCTGCAATCATGGGATACGGGCCTGTTCCTGCGATAAACAAAGCACTGAAACGCTGCCGTCTTGAAATTGAAGATATCGAATTATTTGAGCTGAATGAGGCTTTTGCCGCTCAGTCTCTGACAGTCCTGCGTGATTTAAAAATTGGTGATTTGATTGATGAAAAAGTAAATCGCAACGGCGGGGCAATTGCTCTTGGCCATCCCCTTGGCTGTTCAGGCACACGTATTCTCGGAACTCTGCTGCATGAGATGCAGGAGCAGGATGTTTCACTTGGTGTGGCAACTATGTGTATTGGACTCGGGCAGGGAATCGCTACAGTTGTAGAGCGTACATGAGGTTCAATTTTCAGTGGGTTAATTCAAAAGAGTTGTCAGGGAAGATGACGAATCTGAATTGCGTCAATTTTTCCAGACCCGGCAAGCACATCTGATATAACCACAACCTTTTCATCAGACTTAAATCCTTCCCGATCCTTGAGCACTTTGAATGCGGTTTGAAGAGTTTTCTCCGGATCCTGGCTGAAGGCAATTCTGAAAGGTCTGATCCCGCGTCCCATCATCATAGTTCTTCTGGCCTGGCTAACATTCGTGAAAGCATAAATATCACTGTTAACAGGACGGCAATTACAAACCATATCTGCCGTTATACCACGTCGAGTGATAACAACTATGCAGCGAGCTCCCAGTGATTCGGCAAGTTCCACTGCAGCGAGTGAAAATTTTTGTTTATCATTGTCCGTGTTAAGTTTGTTTACAAAACGCAGTCCGGGGTGCCTTTCCACGTCACCGGCAATATTGACCAATTGGTCAATACAGCGCAGCGGATACTTCCCTACTGTAGTTTCACCTGATAACATTACTGCATCAACTTCTTCATAAATAGCATTTGCTACATCAGTAACTTCCGCACGGGTAGGAATCGGGTTTTTGATCATTGATTCAAGTAAATGAGTGGCAACAATTACCCTTTTCCCCTGTTCCGCGCATGATCTGACAATATTGCGCTGCACGCCCGGGACAGAGTGGATTGGTATTTCTATCCCTAAATCTCCACGGGCGACCATGATACCATCGACTTCTGATATGATTTCCTCAACGTTGGCAACTCCTTCCTGATCTTCAATTTTAGCGACAATCTTTATTTTTCCTACTTTGTCACCAAGTAAATCCTTTAATTGTAAAATATCAGCAGCTTCCCTGACAAAAGAAAGGGCAATGTAATCAACATCGTGTTTAATGCCAAATAATATGTCTCGACGATCTTTCTGGGTGATTGCCGGTAAATTAATACGCACTCCCGGAAGATTGACATGACTTTTACTCTTTAAAATCCCGCCATCCAGCACACGACAGCGCATCATGCGTTCATGTTTTTCAAGCACTTCCAGATTGATCAAACCATTGTCCACAGTAATTTTTTCTCCAGCATGGACTGTGCTGATCAGATCATCGTAGTCAATATGAATTGATGTTTCCTCTGCCTCACTTGCCCCTCGTATCATTATTGAAATCACAGAGCCTTTTTTCAGATCCAGATCAGAGGAAAGATGACCAGTGCGTATTTCAGGACCTTGTGTATCAAGCATAATCGCGATAGGAAATTTAACTTTGCGGTTAAGTGTTTTGACGTGCTTGATTACTCGCTGATGCCAGTCATGATCACCATGCGACATGTTCAGTCTCACGATATTCATTCCTGCACCAGCCATGCGCTGAATCATTTCAAATGATTCTGTCTCAGGCCCTATTGTGCAGATTATTTTAGTTTTTATATTTGTGCTTTCCATAAAAAAAGCTGAGAACAAATACTGCTAAGATGATAAGAATAACTTTCAACCGTTTAAACTGACATTCAAATAAATACTATCCGAACTGATGTGTGATTATATGCTTTTGATTAAAAACATCAAGCCAAACAAATACTTAACATGGATTCAGTACATTTATAAATCAAATCCAAGGAATTAATTATATGTTTTTGATTTGAGCAATCTCAGTGGTTGTGTTGTGATATTTTGCGTGGAATAAATTATTAGTCTCTTACATTTAACAAATTTTCAAACAATAATGTTATCACTGCCTGAAACCATTCGCTGGAATGCTGGAGAATTATTTTTTCTTGATCAAACACAGCTGCCCCATGAAGTGGTTGAAGAAAAGCAGGAAACTGTTGAGCAGGTGTGGGAGTCCATCAAGCAGCTGAAAGTACGGGGAGCCCCCGCAATCGGCGTGGCAGGAGCATACGGTTTACTTGTGGCAATTAGGGATAAAACCGCGCTGAATATAAACAGATTTATTACGGAAATTAAAGCAAACGCAGAATATCTGGACAGCGCCCGTCCCACTGCAGTCAATTTAAAATGGGCGCTTGACAGAATGGTGAAACACGCTCTTTCTTTTTCCGGAGATATTTCAGAAGATTTGTACAAGCACCTTGAAGAAGAAGCGATTCACATTCATGAGGAGGATGTGCAGTTATGTTTAGACATTGGTAATAACGGAGTTTCCCTTATAAAAAAAGACATTGGGGTATTGACACACTGTAATGCCGGAGCGCTGGCCACCACAGGGATTGGCACCGCCACGGCTCCAATGTATCTCGCACACCGAAATGGACTTAAGTTTCGTGTTTATTCCAGTGAAACCCGCCCGCTGCTTCAGGGAGCTCGACTTACAAGCTGGGAACTCAAACAGTCCGGACTGGACGTGACTTTGCTGACAGACAATATGGCCGCACATATCATGGCACAGGGAATGATTGATATGGTGATTACCGGAACAGACCGTGTGGCGGCCAATGGGGATGTTGCAAATAAAATCGGCACACATGGATTAGCCATCATTGCCAGATATTTCGGAATCCCTTTTTATGTGGCATGTCCGTACTCAACCATTGACTTTAACACTGAGCACGGTAAAGACATTTTAATTGAGCAAAGAACTCCGGAAGAAGTCACTCATTTCGGTCTGAGCAGGACTGCTCCGGAAAACATGAAAGTCCAGAATCCTGCTTTTGATGTAACTCAGAATGAGTTGGTTACAGGTCTGATTACAGATAAAGGAATTATAGGACCGCCTTATGAGGAGAATTTGAGCAATGTCTATCAATGATAATCATACCGCAGGCGGAAGAAAACGGAGCAAAGCAAACAATATTCCGATAATTGCACCTGCAGTACCTATCATCCATTTTATAAGCTCCAGTTTTGCTTACGAATGATCATGTTTTGTCGCTAACTGATCCAAGTGAGTTTCCTGAGCTTTTTTCATTGCACGGGAAAGGGCTTCTGCTTGTTGTTCTTGAAAACCAGAATTTTGCAACTCTTTCACAAATTCGTGAGTATCAAATGCAACATTTAACAGAAGCAACTTCTTTATAAATAGTGGAAAGACAAATTGTATCAAAACAAACTAAATGAAAAACCTGTGGGATCAAAATACAGCTTCCAGATTTGAAGAAAACTCACTTCAAATGCGTGTGTATTCTTCAAGGCTGCTTGGGCAGGAAACTGACCTTGTGTTGCACGGAGGCGGCAATACTTCCGTAAAGCTCAGTCACACAAATATATTTGGAGAAGAAGAACATATTCTTTACGTCAAAGGCAGCGGCAAGAATTTAGCAGCAATTGACGAGGAAGGCTTCACTCCGCTTCGTCTGAAACAGATGAAGAAACTGGCGGCGCTTGAGCATATCAGCGACACTTTGTTGGTACGTGAACAGCAACTGTGCATGACGAATCCAAATGCTCCAAGTCCATCTGTAGAAGCACTGCTGCACGCCATCATTCCTTTTAATTGGATTGACCACACTCATGCCGACGCAGTTGTTACTTTAACTAATACCCCAAATGGGGAGAAGTTAATTCAGCATGTATATGGTGATCGTTTGCTGATAATTCCGTATGTGATGCCCGGCTTCAAACTAGCCCGAAAAGTTTTTGAAATTACAAAGAATGTGGACTGGCAAATATATGAAGGCATGGTTCTGCTGAATCATGGCATTATCACTTTCGGAACAAGCGCGCGCGAAAGTTATGATCGCATGATCAATGCAGTTACATTGGCAGAAAAATATTTAAATAAAAATTCTACCTTACCAAAAATCAAAGCTAAGAAAACTTCGCTGGTCCTCAATCCGGAAACCTTACGTACACTTTCACGAATCAGACGTAAAGTTTCCGGAATCCGTGGTGCTGCTACACTTGCACACTTGAACAACAGTCCGGAAGCCCGCGGTTTTTCCGTTTTGTCCAAAGTAAAGAAAATTTCAACTCGCGGGCCGATCACCTCTGATCATCTGATACGAACAAAACCTGCCCCGGTCTGTCTTGGTCAGAAAAATATTGAGAAAAGCATTGAGATATTTGCCTCCGATTATGATGCTTATTTTGAGCGTAACACAAATGGAAAACAAATCCGATTGGACTGCGCACCCCGCTGGGCGGTTTGGCGTGAACAGGGAATCATCTCTTTTGGCCGAAGCAGCAATGAGAATGAAATTATCTCAGACATTGCCTCACATACTGTGAAAGCAGTGCAGTTGGCAGAAAATTTAAATTCCGGAAAATTCCGAGGTTGGAAGCCGCTTACAGAAGTACACCAGTTTGAGGCAGAGTATTGGGAATTGCAGCAGGCAAAATTAAAAACTGAATCTGAGCCTCCGGAATTGCAGGGAAAGATTGCTGTTGTTTCCGGAGCCGCCAGCGGTATCGGACTGGCTTGTGCTAATCTGCTTCATCAACAAGGTGCCACAGTCACTGGACTGGATATAAATCCGGAGATAAAAAACATTTTCCCAGGAAATCCGGATTCAGGTGACTCCGGTATTCTGGGCATTCAATGTGATGTGACAGACAAACAAGCTATTGCCAGGGCCATGGCAACAACTGTACAATGTTTTGGCGGAATCGACATTCTTGTTTTAAATGCCGGTACTTTTCCCGCGGGGCAGAACATTGAAGAGATTGAGGCTCAAACCTGGGAGAAAAGTCTGAAGATTAATCTGACTGCTCCACAGCAATTATTGCAGGCCTGTGTACCGTTTTTAAAAGAAGGCATTGATCCAGCCGTTGTTTTCATTGCATCCCGGAATGTTCCTGCGCCAGGTCCGGGAGCCTCAGCATATTCTGTACCCAAATCCGGACAGACTCAACTGGCTCGGATTGCAGCGCTTGAATTAGGAAAGTTCGGAATAAGGGTAAATGTTCTTCATCCGGATTGTGTTTATGATACTGGTCTCTGGACTCCGGAAGCATTGAAACGATCCGCAAAACGCTACGGATTAACTGTTGAAGAATACAAAAGCAGGAATGTTTTGAAAACAGACGTGAAAACAACTGAAGTCGCTCGAATGGTCTGCGCGATGGCCGGTTCGGTTTTCGCTAAAACTACGGGCGCGCAAATTCCTATTGACGGCGGTAATGAACGCGTGATTTAAAACTATTACTCAAATATAAGAAAAATATGGCTGATTTAGACGCATTAAAAGAAACGAAAGAATACTATTTGGACATTCCACAGAAATCAGATGCTTTTTATCTGAAAGGTTTGAACGCGCTGGATTGGGGAATGCAAAACAGGCTGGCACGTATCTTCAATCCAAAAACAGGACGCACGGTTATGCTGGCCTTTGACCACGGTTATTTTCAGGGTGCGACCACAGGGCTGGAACGGATTGACGTCAAAATTATGCCGCTTGCGCCTTACGCGGACACACTTATGCTGACACGTGGAATTTTGCGCAGTATTGTACCTCCTTCATTCACGCAATCAATTGTGATGCGCGCTTCCGGAGGGACAAGTATGCTGAAGGAATTGTCCAACGAGGAAATAGCAGTGGACATTGAGGATTCAATCCGGATGAATGTTTCTGCCATGGCTGTGCAGGTTTTTATCGGAGGTGAGCATGAAAAGCAATCTATCATCAATATGACCAAACTTGTTGATCAGGGCACACGTTACGGAATTCCAACTTTGGCTGTTACTGCTGTCGGAAAGGATATGGTGCGCGATGCCCGTTACTTCCGGCTGGCAACCCGGATATGCGCGGAATTAGGCGCTCATTATATCAAAACTTACTATGTAGAAAAGGACTTTGAAACTGTCACGGCCAGTTGTCCGGTACCTATTGTAATTGCGGGAGGAAAGAAAATTGCTGAATTGGATGCCCTGAAAATGGCTTACAATGCCGTTCAACAGGGGGCGGCTGGTGTGGACATGGGGCGTAATATCTTTCAGTCAGAAGCGCCTGTTGCCATGATCAAGGCGGTTCGCTCGGTGGTACATGAAAATGAAACTGCAGAAAACGCTTTTGAGCTTTACAGATCACTTAAAGAACAAGGGTAATTTTATTGTCTAAAAATTCAGGCAAACAGTTGTAAATAAATTGTTTTCAGATCAAGCTGAGGAATGATTCCGAATATTGTGTCCATAAAATATGACCTGCTAACAATATCAGCTTTTAGTATCTCCGCGGTTTCTTTTTTTCTTCTTCTTCTTTTTTTGCGGAATGACCATAACTCTTCGTGCCTGGCAATTGACATTTTCTAACTCAACTTCAGGCAATGCCAAAGCACCGGGAAGCCCGGAAGATCCAGGATCCTTGATTTCAATATGAGCACAGGCATACATCTCATTCATATATGTATCTAATAAAGCTGTACGTTTTTGGTGGTGAATGGCGTTGGAAAAGTTTGTTCTTTGTGTTTCAGAGATATTTTGACAATCCAGCCCCTGCGGAAAATCTTCCTGGTAAATATAAAGCAGATGTTTACCAAGCTGTGTTTCCACAACTTCACTGATTTGACCGCGCTTCAAATCATTGGTAACGTCACCGATTTCCTTAAGCAAATCTCCAGGCTTAAAAACCCCAAGCCTGCCTCCGGTTCGTTTTGCACTTGAATCTGCAGAATAACTCTTTGCCAGATCTTCAAACGAAACACCATTTCCAAACTCCTGAAGGATTTTCTCAACCTGCTGCTTAATTTCATTTTCAGATCCCTGCAAAAGGATTTGTGCTAACCCAATTTTTCGGTCTTTCCGCAGCTGCTGATCACAATAATTTACAATATCACTTGTATCTATGTTAATTCTTGAGTCCACCTCACGACTAATTACGCGATGTTTTTTGAAATCCCGAGCAAATTGCTCTTTCAAATTTTCTTCAGAATAAATTTCAAGTAAATGCGGCTGGTCCTCGGCAAGCCTGTTCAAACGAGCATCAATTTCCCTCTCCATCGGCACAATTTTCAATGCATTCGCACGGTCCAGCAGCAGCATTTCCTGCATCAGGTTCATCAGTAACTGTTTTTCCAGCTCTGCCTGCGTTTTTTCCGCTGAAGAATTTTGTGCCATAATCGCTGACTTGACATCCTGTGCCTCACTGCGTGTGAGCATCTGGCTGTTGACAATCAAATAAATGCGGTCAACCACCATCGTTTCAGCATGTGCATTGATCAAAGCAGCAAAAAATAATCCGGTTACAGCAAACAGACTTCGTAAAAATTGATTAAAGAGCATAGTCATATTTGAGGGTTGCAATTTGTTTTTGGCGTAATTTTATTGCCTGTTCTTTAAGTCTATTAATCGGCAGGCGGGACAGTGTGCGGACACTGCTCACAGAAACTCGCTTAAATAAGTGTCCGTCCAGATAATACTCTGTAACTTTCGGGTAAGTCTGCCAGCGATATGTCTCATACTTATTGAAAATGATTTTTATATCAAGCCAGCTTCCGTCACTTTTCCAAATCCTGTCATATACTGCTGATAAATCATAGGTTTTTGGATTTAGTAGAGCATAATGTCCGGAATCCAAATCTCCTATCCGGAGAAAAACATGGTTGTCTTCCCGAATGTGATAGTCAATCTCTTTGTTGACAATTCCCAGTTCCTGCAGGGCTTTGTTACGGACTTCTTCATATTTTGAACGGAAACGAATCTGAAGCGGCAAAATATCTTCTGTTTCAAAAGATCGGTTATCATTCAGGGAAACTGACAGCACATCGTCCTTGTATTCATAGTAAAAATGCAACAGCTCCCCTTCCATGCTCTGTGTTTCCACCACAAGAACTTCTCCATCTTTCCAGTGAATCAGCTGTTTGTAACCTCTTGCGGGAATTGCTGCAGGATGTTCCGGAATCCCGTTTTCTTCAGTTTTGGAGAATGGGTCAAATATCTGAACAACTGTTTCCATTTTCACACGCTTCCAGTTCATCCGCAATTCCATCTGGTACATTAAATCATCCCAGCTGAGTGGGAAAAACGCGAATGCTGTTGTAACAGTTATTAAAAAAAATCCGGCAAAATAAATGATGGAAATTCTTATCAGAAACAATTATCCCCTTTTAATTCATTATGTAAAATGTTACATTCAAGATTCACAGTTTTTGCAGAAATGCGCAATCCCGAACCGTTTAATTATTGCTGGAAAAAAAGGAGCATTCCGGCTTAGCAGTCAAGCCGTTAACAAATAGTTTTTGTCATTAATTAATATACTCCACAACTTGTAAGTAACTTAAATCATAGAACATTGTTCACGTATTCTGCCGTAAATAAGCCAAGTGTTAATGAAAAGAAATTGTTGAATTGACTTTTTACCATTTAATCAGTGATGATTAACCAATAAATTATTGTTCCTCCACACAAAACAGACAGGAGTCAAAATGCGAAACAAAAACTTCATTTTCTCAACTCTGCTGATCCTGGCAGTTCTTCTCAGCGGATGTGCTGCAAAAAAGCAGGAGCCTAAACCTGAAGAATTTCTTACACTGGCTGATTTGACCGGCCGTGTCACACTCAAGGAAGACTCCCCGGACGTCCGTGTGATCCGCATTAAAGCCAAAGCCTTTATCAAGCGCAACGATATTCGTGCCGCGAAAGCCAAGGCCATGGAAATTGCCAGCACACAGGCTGTTGATGCTATGGTACGCGAGTTATTACCTGATGAGAATTACAACAATAATTTTGAGGAAATCGAAAAATATCTTTCTACCAATGTGCAAAAGTACATCGACAGCAGTGAAGTCAATGACGAGAAAAAAATCTTTGGCGGAAAATATTCAGTGAGTCCGGATTCACTTTCAGAGATCTGGAAGATGTAATGATGAATCAAATTCAAACTGATTTGAACCAGCGCGGCTTGCGTGCAATGGATTTCCGCAATGCTGTGACATCGCTGCAGACAGATGAAAAAGTAATAGAGCAGTTTGCAAAAATTTCCAAGGAGCAGTTCATGGCAATTGTTTCCGGAAGTCCAGCAGACCGTGCCCTGCTTGACAAGCAGATCCAGAACGCGGAAGAGTTTTACACCACCGGCTTAAGTCTGCTTAAACAGATGGCCAAAGTTGTGGTTGAGGTAAATATCATGTCCGTCAGTGGAAACATCAAAGGTGATATGGCGCTCTCCCTGAATGTGACAGCCAAGAATGTTTCCACCGGACGCGGAGGTGCCTTTGCCAACACGGTGGTCAATGTTGCAAGGCGCGGCGGACCAAATGTGATTCCTTCAGCAATGATCGCCGGACTGGTACAGGACGCTTACGAAGAGATGCAGAAAGAATTCATCCCGCAGGTTATCAAGGAAATGTCAACAATCTCAATCAGCGGGAAACGCTTAATTGCCTTCGAACTGGTACTCAAGGATTTCAAAAGCAAGGAGGTACGTAAGCTTCGCACTAAATTGAAGCAAAGTCAGAGTGATGATTTCCGCTACATCAGCTTCGACAATTCTGTGCCAACAATTGTGACGATAGTGGTGCGCCATGCTGGAAATGTGGAAGATCTTGGTGACAAGATCATGGAAATACTTGATTCGGAAGGCATCAACGCTAAGGAACCAATTATAGCTCCGGACTTGACTGACCTTGTTTTTGCCCGAATTCCGGACGAAGAGTAAATCGTGGTTCAATTTTCATATAGGACAGAATAGTAAAAAGATGTCATTCTCGCGCAAGCGGGAATCCAGGAACGTGTAAGTAGCTGTAATAACGGATTACCACTTTCGCAGGATTTCAATAGAGGACGTCATTTTGACATTTTTCTACTTAATCAAACATTACTAAAAAATAAGGAAATATAATGCATGCATTCAAAAAAAATATTGCCTGGATAGTGTTCATCATGCTGCTTGTCTCCGGATGCTCCAGTATCGAAAAAGCAGAATCCCTTTACCGTCAGGGTGAAAAACAGGATGCCCTGGAGATGGCCATTTCTTTGCTGGAAGATGAAAGTCCAAAAGTTCGCCTGCGAGCAGTCAAGCTGATTGGAAAAATTGGAGGACCCAAAGCAGGAATTGCACTGCATAAGCAGCTTGGAGAAACCGATTCCCGTGTAAGGCGTGAAGTCGTACGTAATTTGGGTAAGGTCAAATATGAACCCGCCATAGAGGACCTGGCTGACATGGCACCGGATTCCAGCGCGGATATGGTTCGGGCACTGGCAGATTCTTTCAGAGATTATGGCAAGTCCGGAATTGATGTGATTGTGTCCCGTTATGACTCACCCAGCCACAGCGCCAACCGTGCCGCGTACAAGGATTTGCTGATTGCCATAGGAGCTGAAATTGCTGATTCCATCAGTAAACTTCTCAAGGGTCGTTCTTTCTTTGAGAACCGTGATACCTTTGAAATTTTGCGGCAAATCAAAAATCCCCGTGTTGCCACTCTGATGCTGCCTTATCTTGCTGATGAGGAAGTTGCCGAACAGGTGATTGAAGCCGTGAGACACCTCGGAAGCAATGCGGTTGAAGCAACAATTACCGCCTTGCATAAACAGAAGAAATCCGGAGATTTACTGGTCACAGAGCGGCTGATCCGGATTCTTGGTCTTCTCAAGGCAAAGCAGGGAATTGAAATGCTGTTAAGCTACAGCCAGCATGACAGTGAGCGAATCCGTAACGCGGTCGAACATTCACTGTTTCAAATCCGGGGATTCTAAATAACAAGATTTCCCCCTGCATCAATTCCTAAATACCTGAGTTTTTCAAAGAAAAAGCCCGTGCAGATTTAATTCATAACTTCCAACTGTTTTTATCCCCAACATAACAAACACTTCAACAAATCATCATGAAAATACTTATCGCCGGATTTCAGCACGAAACCAACACCTTTGCGCCTACAAAAGCCGATTGGGACGCCTTCGTTCAGGGAGGAGGAATGCCGAGCATGACACACGGCAGCGATGTCCTTGACTTACGGGGAATCAACATTCCGGTCGGTGGTTTTCTGGACGCGATGCACGGAGGACCGCATCAGATTATTCCGGTGATCTGGACTGCCGCATGCCCCTCGGCACAAGTCACGGAAGATGCTTTTGAGCGCATCACTGGAAAGATTGTTGAGGCTGTATCAGAACAACGTCCGGACGCAATCTACCTTGACATTCACGGAGCGATGGTAACAGAACATTTTGATGATGGTGAAGGTGAGCTTTTAAAAAGAATACGCCAGGTGGTTGGAAACAATGTGCCTGTAGTGGGTAGTCTTGACCTGCACGCAAACGTGACAGAACTGATGCTACAGCAGGCAGACGCTCTTGTTGCCTATCGCACATATCCACATGTGGACATGGCGGAAACCGGGGAACTGGCGGCTTTTTTACTGAATTATTTCATGGATGGTGGAAATCGTCTTTCAATATCAAGCAGGAGGATTCCATTTATTATTCCGCTTCACGGACAATGCACTGATATGGAACCTGCAATGGGTACGTATACGCATCTTGAATCATTGGAGCAGGGAAGCATCACCAGCTTGTCTTTCACTCCAGGATTCCCTGCTGCAGATTTTCCGGAATGCGGCGGTTTGGTCTGGGGCTATGGCACTAATCAGGCAGTGGTTGCTGATGCTGTTGATTCAATCACTAACCACATAAACCAAAGAGAATCAGACTGGTGGATTGACATCTATAAGCCGGATGAAGCTGTGAAAGAAGCAATGCGGTTATCAAACGGCTCGGACCGTCCGGTAGTGATTGCTGACACCCAGGACAATCCCGGAGCAGGAGGCAACTCTAATACCACAGGAATGTTGCGGGCGCTGGTGGCAAACCAGGTACAGGACGCCGCACTGGGAGTGCTGTTTGATCCTGAAGCTGCAGAAGCAGCTCACAAAACCGGAGTTGGAAAAACCATCACACTGGGGTTGGGCGGGGAACCGGCGCTGGGAGATCATCCTTTTGAAGGCACCTTCAGCATCGAGCATCTCAGCAACGGAGATTTGACTGTCAAGGGGCCGATGATGCGAGGTGCAAAGATCAGTCTTGGTCCCACAGCATGCCTGAAGATCAACGGTGTTCGGATTGTTGTCGGCTCAAGCAAGGTTCAATTACTGGACCGTGAACTCTATCGTGTTGCTGGAGTGGAACCGGAACAAATGAAAATCCTTGTCAACAAAAGTTCTGTTCACTTCCGTGCTGATTTTACTCCCATCGCACACTCCATACTTGTTGCAGAAGCGCCGGGTCCGATGGTCGCTGATCCAATCAGCCTGCCCTGGAAACGGCTCTCCCCCGGAATCCGCATGCGTCCCAACGGACCGGTGTTTGCCGGGTAAATCTCTCTAACCTTTCACAAAAAATAAGAGTACAGCAAAGAACAGTGCTGTGCCCGCCCTTCCAGAATAAACAGTTAATACTTATTACTGTACACGCTTTCCACTCTATTCATTTCATGGGTTGTGATTCCACTCGTCAGGCAATGTTTTTTCTAGAACAAACATAATGCTTTTAGTTATTTGAAATAATTCAATTATTTTTCTTAGTGGTGTTTGCCAAAAAAAGTTCATTATTTGCTTGACTCTTTTAAAAATTGTGAAATAGTGTAGGAAAATCTTAAGTTATTAAAGCTTGATTTTTCTATTCTTTCCTCTTTCGGAGGTACACACCATGCAACGCAACGCAACGCAACGCAACGCAACGCAACGCAACGCAACGCAACGCAACGCAA
>LULL01000121.1_pt1 | contig 55252 bp, 40 predicted proteins | sample 728161 | NCBI WGS metagenome assembly LULL01 (sample SAMN03860290, study PRJNA289734) | marine metagenome | biome: seawater column; feature: ocean; material: water; isolation source: Red Sea water column Station 149 - depth 500m | place: Saudi Arabia: Red Sea | collected 2011-10-15 | depth 500 m
ACCTACAACTGAAGACAGTAGCAAGATGTAAAGTTCTTCGCGGTTTTCTTTATAGGTCTCAATATAAGCGTGTGACAAAGTACAGCACGCTAATGCAGCAATCAAAATCAAGAATTGATAGAGCATGGTAAATGGATCAACCATAAACATGCCCATAACATTTACAGGTGCAAAATGTCCTGTATATGCAGTGTATGCGATATAAATTGCAGCGAGGTTTAAACCTACGACTGAGGTTGTCGCGATAAGATTGTGATTACGTTTGATCGCAGTCAACAACATCACAACAATTGCAGTCAATGCCACAATCATTACTGGAGCAAGAGGCATTAGCTCAGAAAAAGAAATTGTGAAGTTCATGATTTATTGCATCTCCACATGTTCAAGTTGAGTTGCAGCCTGTTGAACAGTTTCAACAACTTCTTGTACTGGCATATAACTATTTACTAACCATTGCATGCTTGAATGAGACATATCCAAGAATGTTTGTGGGTAAATACCTAACCAAACTAGACCGATCACACAGATCATCAAAATACCAACTTCACGCGCTGATAGATCTTTCAATGGACTTGTATAGTGCTGCTTTTGTTCTGGATTCGGCTCACCAAACAATGCTTTGTGAATCAGAATCAGACCATAAAGACCCGCAAATACCAAGCTCACTGCTGCAATGATAGTGAAAGCTGGGTAAGCTTTGAATGAACCCATAAGAATCAGGAATTCACCGATAAAGTTACCTAGACCTGGTACACCAACAAGTGCTGCAACAAAGAACATCAAGAAGAATGGTAAGTATTGAAGCTGACCACGTAAACCGCCCATTAAGCGTAAATCACGTGTATGTAAACGCTCATAAACTTGACCTGACATAATGAACAGTGCCGCAGATGACAAGCCATGTGCCAACATCATGATCATTAAACCTTGGAAAGTCAGTATATTACCTGCATAGATTGCAAGTAAGATGAAACCCATGTGCGAAATAGACGTGTACGCAAGTAAGCGTTTCATATCTGTTTGTTGGTACGCTAAGAATGCACCGTAGAAAATACCAATCAAGCCCAGAATAATTGCGATATCAGCAAATTCTGCTGATGCTGCTGGGAAGAATGGAATAACGAAACGAAGCAAACCATACGCAGCCGTTTTAATCAAAATACCTGCTAAATCCACAGAACCCGCTGTTGGTGCTTGCGCGTGCGCATCAGGCAACCAACCGTGTAATGGGAATACTGGTAATTTCACCGCAAAACCAATGAAGAAACACAGCATGAATGCATAAGCAACTTCAGGTGGTAAGTGGTTCGCAACAGCTAATAAATAGTTGTAATCAAAGCCGATCATACCTGTCATCATGTATCCATAGACAACAAGTCCTAAGATACCAATCAACATGATCAAACCAGCGATTTGAGTATATAAGAAGAATTTGGTAGCAGCGTAAACACGTGAACGACCATTCGAACCCTTATGACCCCATAACGCAATCAAGAAGTAGATTGGTACAAGCATCATCTCCCAGAAGAAGAAGAACAAGAATAAGTCAATCGCTAAGAATACACCGATTACCCCACCTAAACTCCAAAGGAGGTTTAAGTGGAAGAACCCAACATTCTTTTGAATCTCGCCCCATGAACAACCCACTGCAAGCACACCAAGTAATGCAGTGAGGAGTACCATAAGAAGAGATAAACCATCCACCGCTAAGTGAATACTAATACCGAGAGTTTGAATCCAAGGAAGATGGAATTCTGCTGCCCAAGTTGGGACTTTACCGCCCAACTCGTAGCTATATGTACCGCTTTGCCAAAGTGCAATGCCCAAACCAAAGGTAATGAGCATACCGATTAAGGCAATCCAACGTGGTAGTTGTTGGTCGAATTTATCAACCAACCAACAAATAAAACCAGCAATGAAAGGAACTAAAATCAGTGCGGGTAAAATTAAATTGTTTTCCATTTTATTTCCCCACAACCTGAATAACGATCAAGATCATCAATAACACCACTACACCGAGTGACATGCTTGATGCGTATTCACGTAATGAACCTGTCTGACGTGAACTTGTAAAGCTATTTCCACCTTTCACGATTGCAGGAAGCACCAGCCATAAACCATCAACTGGATCACGACCTAAGATTTTAGCAATCAATAAATAAGGTTTTACAAATACGATGTCATACAAAGCATCAAAACCAAATGCTGTACGGCAGATATGTGCTAAACCAGAACCCAATGACGTTTGAGCAAAAGATTTAACCGCACCATAAGCAAAGGCAAATAAGAAAATACCAACTGCTAAACCAGCAAGTGCAATACCACTTGCTAAATGCTCAGCATGTGCAACAGCAGCTTCTAATGTTTCAGGAACAACAAAACTTGGAATACTTGCAGTCGTCAATAATTTTGCAACTGGCGCTTGAAGGAAATAGCCAATTCCTGTTGATAACACAGCAAGAATCGCAAGTGGTCCCCAATAAGTCACGCCATGAATCGCATGTGCATGCGTTTTCTCTTCGCCGAAGAATACCACCCAGATTAAACGGAAAGTATAGATAGACGTTAAGAATGCACCTGCAACACCAACCCAGTACAAAGTATTGTAAAGTGGAAGATTTGCAATTGTAGACTGTGCATATACGGCACCCAAGATCGCATCTTTAGAGAAGAAGCCAACAGTCACGATTGGAAGCGCGGCTAATGCACCACCACCGATCACAAAACACCAGAATACGAATGGAATCTTATGACGTAATCCACCCATTTTGAAAATGTTTTGTTCGTGATGACATGCCAAAATCACTGCACCTGAAGAAAGGAACAATAACGCTTTGAAGAATGCGTGAGCCAACATATGGAACAAACCAGCTTGGTACGCTTCAGCACCCACAGCCATGAACATATAACCGAGCTGACTCATAGTTGAGTATGCCAAGATACGTTTGATATCGGTTTGCACCAATGCCGCAAAACCAGCAACCAGTAAAGTCACAGCACCTGTAATCGAGATGAACTGCATTACTTCTGGCGCCATTTCCATCACAGAGAACATACGGCAGCATAAATACACACCCGCTGTAACCATTGTTGCAGCATGGATCAATGCAGATACTGGTGTAGGACCAGCCATCGCATCAGCTAACCAAGTTTGTAATGGAATTTGCGCTGATTTACCCGCCGCACCTAAGAACAACATCAATGCTGTCCAGATCGACAATGATGAGCTTTGCGTCATTACAGTTGCTGCATTTTCAACGATGTACTGTGTATTCAAAGTACCAAATTGTTGATAGAGCAAGAACAATGCGATGAGTAAAAATACGTCACCCACACGTGTTACTGTAAATGCTTTGATTGCTGCCCAACCATTTGCAGGGTTAGAGTAGTAGAAACCAATCAACAGATATGAGCACAGACCAACACCTTCCCAACCTAAGAACAATAACGCTAAGTTATCACCCAATACCAACAACAACATGCTGGCAACGAATAGGTTGAAATAAGAGAAGAAACGCGCATAACCTTCTTCACCACGCATATACCATGATGCAAAGATATGAATCAGGAAACCCACGCCTGTAATCATGCCTGTCATGAGTAATGACAAACCATCCAAGTGTAAACTGATGCCCGGCTCAAAACCGCCAACACTGAACCAAGTCCAAAGGTGTTGAACAAACACTGCTTCGCCACTGTTGGTAAATGCAATACCCGCAATTAAAGCAAATAGAGCAGATAAACCAACTGAACCCACACCAATAATAGCGGCAACATTTTCAGAGAGTTTGTCACGCCCTGCCGCTAACAGGATAAAACCAATGAGCGGGAATAAAACGGTTAAATATAATGTACTCATCCGCGCATCTCACTAGCAGCATCCACATCCAAGTGATGGAAGCGATGATAAAACTGAAGGACGATCGCAAGACCGATACACGCCTCTGCAGCAGCAAGCGTCAGAATCAAAATGAACATGATTTGTCCATCTGGCTGCGCCCAAACGCTACCCGCTAAAACAAATGCTAACGCAGCAGCATTCATCATCACTTCGAGGCTCATAAGCATAAATAAAAAGTTACGTCGTACCATTACACCGTAAAAACCCAGTGCAAAAAGGATGGTCGCAACGATCAAACCATGTTCTAAAGGGATGTGTCCCATTATTCTTTATCCTCTTCTGCGCCTGGTTCACGTTTGCCTAAGTGAAATGCTGCAACAAGTGCTGCAAGCAATAACATCGCGGCAACTTCTACCAATAATAGATAGTGAGTAAATAGTGCTTGGCCGACTGCTTTAGGCCCAACAATTTCTGTACCCATAGGTGCAGAAATTGTGGTGTATTCACCGCCTAGCATCCATACCAAAATCAAGCCTAAAATGAAGCTCAACATTGCTGGATAAGCCCAAGCATCCGAAGACAACCATTTGCTTTCTTGTTCAATCGTATCTTGTCCAAGATTCAACATCATGACAACGAAGACGAATAAGACCATGATCGCACCAGCATAAACAATGATCTCAAGCGCAGCCGCAAACGGCGCGCCCACGATCATGAAAATACCTGCAACAGCAAGAAGTGAAACGATCAAACTTAAAAGTGCATGCACAGGATTCGTATTGGTTACAACACGAACTGTTGAAACGATGGCCACGAGCGCCATCAAATAAAATGGCCACATCATGGTAATAAGCTCCGTACATCAACTGGTGCACTTTCTTTCTGTGCTTGACCTTTTTCTTTACCGCTAACCGCCATACCTGTTACACGGTAGAAGTTGTAGTCAGGATATTTACCCGGTCCAGAGATAAGTAAGTTTTCTTTCTCATAAACTAAGTCTTGACGTACATATTCACCAAGTTCGAAATCTGGTGTGAGCTGAATTGCAGTTGTTGGACATGCTTCTTCACACATACCGCAGAAAATGCAGCGTGAGAAGTTAATGCGGAAAAACTCTGGATACCAACGTCCATCTTCTTTTTCCGCTTTTTGTAATGAAATACAGCCAACTGGGCAAGCAACCGCACAAAGGTTACATGCCACGCAACGCTCTTCACCATCAGGATCACGCGTTAAGATAATGCGACCACGATAGCGTGGTGGAACAATTTGTTCAGCCGGTACTTCTGGATATAAAATCGTGTCACGTTTACGCGTTACATGGCTAAACACCATCCATAACGAACGAACAATCGATCCGAATCCAGCTAGAATTTTATACATTTTGTACTCCCTGCTGTCCTAGGCCTGATTCATCAGAATCACAGCACCAGTCACCAACAAGTTGACCAACGCCAATGGCAAACACACTTTCCAACCAAAGTTCATGACTTGATCATAACGAGGACGCATTAACGAACCACGCGCCAAGACAAACATCATTACAAAGAATGCTGTTTTAATCACGAACCAGAATACTGGTGGAACAAATGGAATTTCTAAGTTAAATGGTGCAAGCCATCCGCCGAAGAATAAAGTCACGATCAAAGCTGAGATCAAAACAACGTTGACGTATTCCGCAACGAAGAACATCCCCCACTTCATACCACCATATTCAACATGGTAACCTTCGGCCAACTCTTGCTCAGCTTCTGGTTGGTCAAATGGATGACGGTGAGTCACAGCAACACCAGCAACCACGAAGATTAAGAAACCTAAGAATTGCGGAATGATGAACCACATATCACGTTGTGCTTCAACGATTTCACGAAGGTTAAATGAACCTGCGATTGCAACCACACCCATCAACGAGATACCCAAGAACACTTCATAAGAAATGGTTTGAGCAGCCGAACGAAGACCACCAAGTAATGAGTATTTGTTGTTTGAAGACCAACCACCAAATAACACCGCATAGACTGCGATACCCGCCATTGCCATAAAGAACAATAGGCCGATACTCATATCAGCAACACCTAGTGTAGGACTCACTGGGATGACCATGAATGAGAGTACCGCAGTTGCCATCGCAACTGCTGGTGCTAAACGGAAAGTGAGCTTGTCAGCAAACTTTGGTGTCCAGTCTTCTTTAAACATGATCTTGAGCATGTCGGCAACGATCTGGAACATACCACCCGGGCCAACACGGTTCGGACCGTAACGGTCTTGCCATAATGCTAACAGACGACGCTCAATGAATGACATCAAAGCAGCAACCAAAACCACCACAAGCAAGATCACAATGGCTTGAATCACTGAATAAGCAATTGGCCAATTTTCAGCCCAAAGTGGCGTTTGACGTATAATTTCTTGATTCATGAATTACACTCCTACCGCCACAGACACTGGCTCTGCCAATGAAACTGTTGGTGCTAAACCAATTGGATAACCAATATAGCCTGTTGGTAAATATTCAATCACTTGCACAGGTAAACTGATGCTAGTTTCGCCCGCTTGAACTGTAATTCGTTGACCATCTTGAACATTTAAACGTGTCGCATCTTGTTCACCCACCGCAAACATCGCTTCAGGGATACGAGATTCCATCGCAGGTGTTTTAATGGTGAATTCGCCAGAACCAAAAATATGGTGCATTGGTACAAGACGGAAGCTTTCAGGATTCACAACAACAGCCGACGGTGCTACATAGCTACGTGCAGGACGTTTTGCTAAGCGATCAAATAGACGTACACCTGAATCACCACCTTTTAAGTGACCGCCCACTTCATCTTGGTATTTGTTCCAAGCTTGAGGAGAGTTCCAACCCGCAGACCATGCGAATGGTACTAATGAAGATGCTGTCTGATTACCGACATAACCTTCCATAGAGAACGTTAATGCTGAATCTGGATCAGTTGGTTGTTTTGGTTCATGAATCGATAAAGGCGCACGAATTGCTGTACGACCAGAATAACGGCGTGGTTCACGTGCAATTTTCAAACCGTGAATACGATAGCCAGCATCTGGAGCAACATCTTCAATTGCAGCAAGCACAGGAACATTTTTCACGATGTCTTCAATGACATCGTCCAACAATGTCCAATCGACTGCTTTGCCTTTAAGACCCGTCTCAACGGCATGTAACCAGCGCCATGATTCTTTGATCGCATATTCAGGCTTGTAATAGCTTGGGTCATACACTTGATAGAAACGTTGCGCACGGCCTTCTTGGCTCACAACAGTACCATCACCTTCAGCAAAGCTTGCAGCAGAAAGTACGATATCAGCAAGTTTCAAAGTCTCAGTTTCACTATGATCCAAAACGATCACAGTTTCAGCCTTGTCAAATGCAGCTTTCACTTGCGCCACTGGTAAACGACGAGTCAAGTCATTTTCAATGACAACGACAGCATCATAATCTTGTGCAAATGCTTGTTCTAAACTTAAACCACCAAACAGTGCCAAGCCCATTGAGTTCACTTCAGGAACAGTCAATGACAAGCCTGCATGTTCACCGAGGTTTTGCGCAACTTGAGCTGCAGCTTCCATGATTGCAGGATCTTGTAAGCTGGTACCAGAAATAATCAATGGCTTTTTCGCAGCTTTCAAGGTATCCGCAATGGTTTGCGCAAATGCTTTTGCATCATCAGCTAAACCAGAAAGTGCTTCGCCTTTAACAGCAGCAGCAACCGCAAAACCTAAACGTGCGATGTCATTTGGAGATGCAACCACTTCACCTGTTGCAACATCCGCTAAACGCGTTTGCGTTGCAGCAAGGATATAAATTGGTGATTTTGCATCTTGACCAATACGCTGAACAGGTTCAGCTAACCAGTCTGGTGTACGTGTTGCAGCAGCCATTTCTTTCGCTTTATTTTTCGCAGCTTGGCGAACAGATAAAGCCATACGTCTTGTCCAACCAATTCACGAAGTGCGTAGTTTGATTCCAAGCTTGCGCGTGGTGAACCAATACCTAACACTTTCTTACCTTGAAGTTGAGCAATCACCTGATCAAGTGCCTGATCCACACTCACGGTCGCAACAGTTTCACCATTACGGAACTGCGGTTGACGTGGACGATCTTCACGGTTCACATAGCCTGTACCAAAACGGCCTTTATCACAAAGGAAGTATTGGTTGACTGAGCCGTTGAAACGGTTTTCAACACGACGGATTTCGCCATAACGCTCACCCGGAGAGATGTTACAACCAGAAGAACAGCCGAAGCATACGCTTGGCGCATACTGCATGTCCCATTTACGGTTGTAGCGTGCTGAATGCGTCTTATCCGTGAATACACCTGTTGGGCAGACTTCAGTCAGGTTACCCGAGAATTCAGATTCTAAAGTGCCTGATTCTGGACGACCGAAATACACACGTGAAGCATTGGCATAAACACCAAAGTCAGTACCGCCAGCATAATCTTTGTAGTAACGCACACAACGGTAGCAAGCGATACAACGGTTCATCTCATGCGCAATAAACGAACCTAACTCTTGGTTATAGTGAGTACGTTTGGTAAAGCGGTAGCGACGACGATCGTGCTGAGTCATCACCGTCATATCTTGTAAATGACAATGACCACCTTCTTCACAGACTGGACAGTCGTGTGGGTGGTTCGTCATCAAGAATTCAACGATCGACGCACGGAAATCCGTTGCTTCTTTGTCTTCAATCGAGATATAGGTATTGTCGGCAGCAGGTGTCATACATGACATCACCAAGCGTCCACGTGTGTCCTCAGGATTCGCATACTGAGTCACCGCACATTGACGACAAGAACCAACAGAACCTAAGGATGGGTGCCAACAAAAATACGGGATGTCGATGCCAAGGCTAAGACATGCTTGTAGCAAGTTTTCTGAGCCGTTGACTTCATACGATTTTCCATCGACATGAATTGTAGCCATAGTCGAATTCCTTAAGCTTGTTCTACGTCTAGAGCTGGAGCATGGGTTTTAACCTTTGCTTCAAACTCGCTACGGAAATATTTAAGTGCGCCCATAAGCGGCTCCATCGCACCTGGTGCGTGAGCACAGAAAGTTTTACCAATCCATAGTTTACGAGTAAGCTCTTGTAAATGGTCGATATCTTCTTTCTTACCTTCGCCTGTTTCCAGTGCTTTAAGCGCTTTAACTGCCCAAGGTAAACCATCACGGCATGGCGTACAGAAACCACATGATTCACGCGCAAAGAATTCTTCTAAATTACGTGTAGCAGAGACCATACATTGAGTTTCATCAACCACCATCAACAGACACGTACCTAAACGTGAACCTGCTTTCATGATGCTTTCAGAATCCATTGGTAGGTCAATGTGTTCAGCTGCCAAGAAGTCAGTTGATGCACCACCTGGTAACCAAGCTTTCAAGGTCAAACCATCACGCATACCGCCAGCATGTTCTTCAATCACTTCACGCGCAGTTGTACCGAATGGAAGTTCCCAAAGGCCAGGGAATTTGACTTTACCTGATGCACCATAAATCTTGGTGCCTGGATCTTTCGACTTACCTGCTGAAAGGTTGATATACCACTCAGGACCACGCAACATGATTGCTGGCAAGTTATTGTAGGTCTCAACGTTGTTGACAATCGTTGGACGACCCCATGCACCTGCAACTTGCGGGAATGGTGGCTTGGTACGCGGATTGGCACGACGGCCTTCAAGCGAGTTAATCAATGCAGTTTCTTCACCGCAAATATAACGACCAGCGCCTGTATGAACGTGTAAATCAAAGTTCCAGCCAGTTCCGAGGATATTTTCGCCTAGGTAACCTTTAGCACGGATTTGCTCTAATGCTTCATTTAAGTATTGAGCAGCTTCGATATATTCGCCACGGATGAAGATATAACCTTGAGTTGCCTCTAGGGTATAACCAGCGATCAACATACCTTCGATCAATTGATGTGGAAGTTTTTCCATCAACAAACGGTCTTTAAAGGTACCCGGTTCCATTTCATCGGCATTACAGATCAAATAGCGAGGGCCGCCATCGTTTGGTGCCATCAATGACCATTTGATCCCTGCCGGGAAACCTGCACCACCACGACCTTTTACCGTCGCAGCTTTAATCACTTCAAGTACATCTTTTGGTGGCATGCCGAGTGCTTTTTTAAAGCCTGCATAGCCTTCTAGTGTTTCGTACTCGTCAGCATTACGTACTGCATCTTGTTTGCTCAAACGCCAAGTCAGCGGATGAGTTTCTGGATTACCGTCGCCATAAATTGGTTTTGGTTCAGTATTCATACATACTTCTCCAATAACTGTTTAACTGATGACACATCCACTAAACCGTGAGTATCTTCATCAATCATTAAGGTTGGCCCTTTATCGCAGTTGCCTAGACAGCAAATTGGGAGCAAGGTAAAACGACCATCTGCTGTGGTTTGTCCATACTGGATTCCCAACTCGCGCTGGAACGCTTCTGCCAAAGTTTCTGCACCCATCAAGAAGCATGCAATCGAGTCACACAATAAAATCACGTGACGACCAACAGGTTGACGGTAGATACGGTTATAGAACGTTGCTACGCCTTCCAGATCTGCCACACTCATGCTGAGCAATTGTGCAATCGCATTCATTTGTGCGTCATCTACCCAGCCATTACGGCGCTGTACACACTTCAATGCATCCAAAGATGCAGCACGTGGGTATGGGTAATGACCAATGTGATGTTCAATCTCATGAATTTCGTCAGCAGTCAAAATCCCTTCAACATTCACACGTGGTTTTTTATCAGTCAAAATCATCATAATCGTTTACCCCTAGCGATCCACGTCAGCCATAACCACGTCAATGGTCGCCAAATAAATGATCAAGTCAGAAACCAGACTGCCGTTAATCACCGATGGCATTTGCTGTAAATGCGTGAACGTTGGCGTACGAATACGCGTACGATAACTCATGGTTGACTTATCAGAAGTGAGGTAATACGTACTCGCACCCTTCACAACTTCAGTCATAAATGAAGACTCGCCTGCTGGCATTACAGGACCCCAAGATACGCTCAAGAAGTGCGTAATCAAGGTTTCAATATCTTGTAACGTCTTGTCTTTTGGTGGTGGAACAGCCAATGGATGATCCGCTTTATATGGACCAGATGGCATGTTATCCAAGCACTGTTGAATAATTTTCAATGATTCAGTGATTTCACGGAAGTGAACCAAGACACGTGCATATGCATCGCCTTCATATTCCACTGGAATATCAAAGTCGAAATTTTCATAACCACTGTATGGACGATATTTACGAACGTCGAAATCAATACCAGTCGCACGTAAACCTGTACCTGTCACACCCCAAGCCAACGCAGATTTAGCATCGTATTGCGCAACGTTACGCGTACGACCAATAAATACCGAGTTTTTAAGTGCAGCAGTGTAGTACTCGTTCAAACGCTTCGGCATCCACTCTAGCAATTCTTTAACAAGCTTTTGCCAGTTGTTTGGAAGGTCGTGTGCTGTACCACCGATACGGAACCATGCTGGGTGCATACGGTAACCGGTAATCGCTTCAACGATGTCATAGACTTTTTGACGGTCTGCGAACATATAGAATACTGGTGTCATACCACCCGCATCCTGAATCGCTGTACCACAGAACAATAAGTGGTTATTGATACGGAATAATTCGTTCAACATGACACGAATGACTTGTGCACGCTCAGGGACTTTAATCCCTGCCATTTGCTCAACAGCCATCACGTATGGCATGTTTTGCGCACAACCACCCAAGTAGTCAACACGATCCGTATAAGGAATGAATGAATGCCATGTTTGACGTTCAGCCATCTTTTCCACACCACGGTGGTGATAACCGATATCAGGTACACAGTCTTTGACTTCTTCACCGTCTAACTGTAAGACCACACGGAACGCACCGTGCGCAGATGGATGGTTAGGACCCAAGTTCAGGAACATGAAGTCTTCGTCATCATTACCGCGTTTTAGACCCCAGTCTTCTGGGACAAAGCGTAAGTGTTCTTGTTCGAAATCTTGCTTTGCCTGGTCTTGCATGTACGGCGTATATTCTGTCGCACGCGCAGAATATTCTTTACGTAACGGATGACCTTCCCAATAAGTTGGTAGCAAGATACGACGGAGCATTGGATGCCCTGCGAAATCAATACCAAACATATCGTAAGCTTCACGTTCGTACCAGTTGGCATTTGGCCAAATATTGGTTGCAGTTGGAATGCTTAAATCATTTTCATTCAATGCAACTTTAATACGAATGTCACTATTACGCTCTAACGATAATAAGTGATAGAACACAGTGAAGTCAGATGCTGGTAACCCGTCACGATGAACACGTAAACGCTCATCAACCGCAGACAAGTCAAACAACATCACATAAGGACGTTCCACTTTACGAAGGAACATGAGGACTTCTTGCACGCGTGCGCGCTCAACCCAGACTGTTGGAAACTCTTCAAAAGTCGCCTGCACGTAGAAATTCTCACCAAATTTGGTTTTGAGCTCTTCTACGATTGCAAATGCTGGGCGTGAATCAACTTGCGTTGATTCTGGCATAGCAATGTCAGTTTCAGCCATTGGCTTGGCTTCCTATTTAATACAAATTCTGGCAATTTTTCCGATGACCATACTCATCACGAATATGTCAAAAACTCATCGTTAAAATTATTTAATTTCATCCATAGAGCGTAGGTTTTTCACCGCAATACGATCAGCATTTTTACGATCACGTTCTGGCATCATCTTTGGCTTATACACAGGCTGAAGATCATCACCAATAACCGCTGAAAGTGGACGGCGCTCTAATTGAATTTGGTCTTGAAGTAACATCAATGCTTGGATTAATGCTTCTGGACGAGGTGGACAACCCGGGATGTACACATCAACAGGAATGATTTTGTCTACACCTTGAACCACAGAATAGATGTCGTACATACCACCAGAGTTAGCACAAGCACCCATTGAAATCACCCATTTAGGCTCAAGCATTTGTTCATACAAACGTTGAATTACAGGTGCCATTTTGACAAAGCAGGTTCCTGCAACGATCATCAAATCTGCTTGACGTGGTGAAGCACGAATAACCTCTGCACCGAAACGTGATAAGTCATGTACGCCTGTTAATGTCGTTGCATATTCAACGTAGCAGCAAGATGTACCAAAGTTAAATGGCCACAAAGAGTTTTTACGCCCCCAGTTCACTGCTGTATGCAACACATCTTCAAGACGTGTCATCATCACGCTTTTATTAACTTCTTCCTCAAGAGGATCAGTTACGATTTGACGATCTTGTAATGGATATTGATCGGCATCCGGATTCGCACGGGTTAAAGTATATTTCATCCCGACTTACTCCTGTTCAGATGATGATGTAGTCGGTGTTTTAGATTTAACACGACCAGAAGACTGTGCTGGAATATGACCAGTAGGATCGACAACCAACTCTTCAATATTATTGAATCGAGTAATGTCAGCAATATTCATATTTGGCGAACCGATATTCGTTTTAATACCAGCAGCTTTACGACGATCAGAAGGTGCCCAGTTCAGTGCGCCAGTTGAAAGTTCATAAATCAGACCAATTAATAAAACGAGAATAAAGACTGCAGCAGTTGCAAAACCAACCCAACCAACTTCACGTACTGAAGTTGCCCAAGCATAGAGATAGAGGGCTTCTAAATCGAAAACCACAAAGAAAATTGCAACTAAATAGAATTTGGCTGACAAGCGGATACGAGCACCGCCCGCACTAACTACACCTGATTCAAACTGCTCTTGCTTTGCACGTCCCCATGCTTTACCCCCTAGGAGTAAGGGAACAGTGAGCATAAAAACGCAAAGAAATGTAACGCCGATCACGAAGGCAATAATTGCCCAATCGTATGGAGTAATGGCACTCATGCGGGGATAACTCCTGGCAGGCCTATTTTTAACAAAGAATGTATGTATTGGCCTTCAAATACACCAAACACAAAATTAATCCCGCCAATTGTACCTGATTTCTAATTTCTCATGCTAGTTGAAGCGCTTTAGTCTTTCGGATGATTTTGTCCATAAATTTGTGGATATATCCAAGATCACTGTTAATTCGCCCCCAAAAATCGAATAATCAAATCAAATGCACAATATTGATCATTTTTTTCTTTATTCATGCATTAAAAACATTCTTATTTTATAGCCAATGTTCAAAAATCTGACGCGATGAGCTAAATCACTGCATTAATATAAATTTATGATGAAAATTTGAACAAAATTTATATAATAGCCAACCTTATTCCCCTATAGAAATACGTCAGGATGTCACAAGCGAACCTAGCGTTAAAACCACAGTCATTTTTCCAACTATTTGCACTCTTTACTGGGGTCATTCTACTTTGCTGTCTGCTTGGGATCACCACACGTCATCTGACTTTTCTTGCCTCCTTCTGGCCAGCAAACTCTGTATTTCTTGGGTTATTAATTCGGTTTCCGCAAACTCGCCATCCTATTAGTTTTGTCGGTGCTGCTGTTGGTTATCTTTTAGCTGATGCATTACAAGGTACACCGTTTTTGCTAAACCTGTGCTTAAACTCAGCCAATTTAGTTTATGTCATCACCACACTAACACTTTATATAAAGTTTAATTCCTACATCCGTTCCATGCACCAAGGCTACTTTTATTTAACCTTATTTAGTTTTTGCTGTATTGGTGGTTTAGCAAGCTCGTTGTTTGCGGCAAGCACGCTTCCATATATGAATACTCAATTTTCTTTAGGTTCATTTTGGATAGATTTTGGTTATTGGTTTACCGCTGAAATTCAAAACGCACTATTACTTTTACCCGCAATCATCAGTGCGCCACGTTTTTCAGAATTCAAGCAACAACTTATTGAGTTTAAAACACAAACTGTTCAAGAAAGCCTCCCCCTATTTGCCGTTATTTTTTCTATTGCTGTAGGTTATTACGACAATGGTCCCGGCTCTCTACTTTATCCAATCGCTGCACTGATTTGGTGTGCACTTCGCTATCGTCATTTTTCAGTTGCTATTATCACTTCGATTAGCTGTGCTTTTGTGATTTACCATGTTTCTCAAAACTATTTATTACTTTATCCAGAACAATATCTCAACAATACGATTTCCATTCGCCTTGGGTTAATTATGATGACGATTGCTCCTTTGACCGTCTCCAGCATCAACATGGTTCGAAGCAAATTGATTCAAGAGCTACAACATACCATTGCCCATGATGAGTTAACGTCAAGCTTAACGCGTCGCCAGTTTCTACAGTCTGTACAACTCTTACAGCACCAAGCATCCAATGCATCACAAACCACTGCTTTTCTAATGCTAGATATTGATCACTTCAAACAGGTAAATGACAATTATGGGCATCAAGCAGGAGATCTCGCACTACAAAGTTGTGTGCAAAATATTCAAGCACTGTTAGCTCCAAATGATTTACTGGGACGATTAGGAGGTGAAGAGTTTGCAATATTTATCACCGACACAAATCCTGAGGTGGTCTATCAATGTGCTGAGCGTATTCGTCAACAAGTCAGTAACACCTCTATTCAACTCGACAAAAAACAACAGTTTTCTATTCAACTCAGTATCGGAATTTGTATTTGCACTCCTGAAAATCAACACTCAATTGAACAATTATTTAAGCAAGCAGACGATGCACTTTATAAAGCAAAACGACAAGGCCGCAACCAAGTGGTATTTTCGACATAATATGTTGCAATTCAGCTACATGGTTTAATTAACTTTATACACTGCTGACCGAATAGATGAGTATTCTAAAAGAAGCAAACAAGGAGAAAAATATGCATCTAGAATACACACATGACTCAGATTATTTCTTTTTTTCACAGCTCTTGATGCGTCACATTGAAAGTTATATCCGAAAACATCCTGATGCTGACAATGCGATTTTCGACTTAAGAGATATATACGAAGTTTTTAGAGAGGATTTTGCTGCAACAACTACAAATCTTGAAGGTATTCTGAATATTGCTGATGCGTATAAAGTAGAAACACTGAATGGTGACACGGCACTTATTGAAAAATATAAAATTGATATTAAGAACAATGCTTTGCTCATTGACTTTAATGCGGATGCCCTGAAAAACTTAAAGTCTGGCCATCCATTGATAGAACCAGACTCTTCGGTGCAAGAATAGTAAGATCTGATCAAAACCCCAATATTGGGGTTTTATTTTTTCACATGCTGTTTATAACGTTTGGCAGGCCATGTCATGATAAATCGAGCACCACCAAGGTTTGGACTTTGATCTACTTGAATTTCCCCACCAAACCAATACGCAATACGACTCACAATTGACAGACCTAGTCCATAACCGCCAGAAGCACGGGTTCGGCTATCATCTAAACGTGCAAAGGCTTCAAAGATCCGCGCTCGCTCTTGTTCAGGAATCCCAGGGCCATCATCTTCAACGCATACATAAGCCTTGCCATCAGCACGAATACCACCACTGATGCGAACTTTATTGTCACAATAGCGCACTGCATTTCCAACGAGATTTTGCACCACACGATGCAGATAACGTCGCTCAGCATCAACTCGCAATGATAATGGCGGAGCAATCAACTCAATTTCTTTTTGAGTTTTTAATGCTTCCGTTTCCATCGCAACTTGATCAAGCACTTCCACCAAGACAATATCTTCAATATCAAGTGATGGTGTCCCCTGCTCTAACTTGGCATAGGTCATGATTTCATCAATCAAAGTATTCAAAGCTTCGATGTCTTTATCAATCATATCAACTTGTTGAATACGATAACTATAGTCATCTTCCTCTGCCAACATTTCCATACCAAAACGAATGCGTGCAACAGGTGTCCTTAACTCATGCGATACCGCTCGCATTAATTCTCGCTGTGCTTCGATCAAACGCTGGATATGATCTGACATGTTGTTATAACTTGACGCCAAGTTTGCCATTTCATCCGTACCTTCAATAGGTACACGCAATGAAAGGTCACCAGACTTCATTTTGTTCAAGGCATAACGCACCTGACGAATCTTACGCTCAAGCGGCAAAATCAAACCATATACACCAAGACTCAATAAGAACAAGCTAAATAAGGTAATACCAGCTGAAAGTTGGAACGGCATCCAATTAAACATTGGAACTGGGCCGAGTATCAGCACTTGGGCAGGATGATTTGGCATCGGTGAAACAATCGAGATCGTCGTACCACGCACAGTTGCACTATCTTTATATAGAAGCACACTCTGATCTTGACGCAGACGACCAATTTGCTCTGAATCTAAATTGATATCTCGAATATTTGCAATTTCAATTGGATAGTAGAAATGCTTTTTGATTTTGGCTAAATATTCTCGTTCTTGTCCCGGATAAAAAATCAAATAATCCAGCACAAAAATTGGCAGCGCCTTCATTTGGCGCTCACCAATCTTATCTACTTTGATATAAATAAAATGCTCTGGATCATCTTTCAATCCAATAATGATATAACCAATACCATTATTTGCATCGTAGCGAACCACCGATTTCTGCTCAGCAATTCGTTTCTTCTCCGTACGAGAAAGTTCTACACGCTCAGCGCCAACATAATAGATCGGCAGTTCCAACAAATCAGAAGCATCTGAGATCCAATCTAATTTTTGTTGTTTTTCTGGCTGACGAGATACCCCCTCACTGATGACATACGAAATACCATCTGTAAGAGACTCGCGATATTCTTGCGCTCTTTGGTAGTTAATGATTTGCACCAACAAATAACAAAATGCGGCAACCACAACAACCAATACAACCAACCCAGCATAAATACGCAAGAATATGCTGTTTTTAAGTACTCGACTCACCATAAGGTAAATAGTTCCAAGCTAATTTTGAATCACCCCTTACCTCCCACTGATCAAGGGAGGTAAGCTTTTCTTTGAAAAGTACGGCGTGATTAAAGCTCTGAAGAATGAGATTTACATCCCGTTGGTTTCTTTAACGAATAAATAACCTTTACTACGCACTGTTTTAATACGCTTTGGATTTTCTGGGTCATCACCAATTTTTGGACGAATACGAGAAATACGAACATCGATTGAACGATCTTGACCATCGTATTCAATACCGCGTAAACGTTCAAAGATATCTTCACGAGATAAAATACGACCAGCGTTTGAAGCTAATAACCATAATAAGTCATATTCAGCACTTGTGAAGTCTACTAAATCGCCATTTAACGTTACTGAGCGACCACCGTTATCAATGACAAGATCATCAAACTCAATACGCTGTGCGACTTCATCTTCTACAGTTTTGTCTGTACGACGCAATAATGCACGAATACGCGCGAGTAATACACGCGGTTGGACAGGCTTAGCAACATAGTCATCTGCGCCCATTTCTAAACCAAGTACCTGATCCATATCTTCAGTACGTGCAGTAAGCATCAAGATCGGTTGGTGATAATGTGGACGAACTTCTCGACAAACGGTTAAACCATCTGCACCCGGTAACATCACGTCTAGCACCACTAAATCTGGTTGCTCACTAATGATGCGACGAATGGCACGATTACCATCAGTTTCAACCCCAACTTCTAAACCGTTACGGATCAAATACTCTTGTGTTAAGCGTGCTAAACGTTCGTCATCTTCAACGATCAAAATCTTCGGTAACTTTTCTTCTTGGCTCATTTGTTTGCCCCTACAATTGGAGAGAATCTATCTATAAAAATCTGACAGATACATTGGTTTATGATTTGCAATATACACACGTTTACATTGTAAACAAGTAGGCGTTCACCAAACTGATACACGCCTACATAGTTTTGTTATATTTTTATTAAAATTATGAATTTTAATATATTTTTCTGTTTTTACAGCTACTTTTAAATAGGATGAATATTGAGTATAGATTTTGTACCAGTATTAAACAATTTGTTTCTTATATATCCAAAAATAATTTAAGTGTTTGTTTTTTGAGTTATCCACAGAGTTATCTATAAGCCTTTTTTAACTGCTTTGATATGCTATGTGCCTGTGAATTCAGCAGTTAAGACATGAAAAAAACTTTACCAAAATGTCAAGGATTGATCTGCTGCCAAAAATCCCGTATCTTGTGTTGAAAATAAACTTTAACCACTAAGTATTGTGTTTATCCCTCAAACATCGTGGCATACTTTTTGCTCGATTCAAACGGTCCATGAACATAAAAATAGATGATAATGGAGCTATGCTGACATGAGCATCATCACTTCTACTCCTGGCCAACTTCAGGTCATTAAGCGCACCGGTGAGATTGCGACATTTAATGCCGAGAAAATTTCTGTTGCGATTGGGAAAGCATTTTTAGCCGTTGAAGGTCAACAAGGTACTGACTCTAGTCGTATCCATGACCGTATCTCTCAACTCACAGAGATGGTTATGAACACTTTCAACCGCCGTTTACCTTCTGGCGGTACGATTCATATTGAAGAAATTCAAGATCAAGTTGAGTTAGCGCTGATGCGTACTGGCGAACAAAAAGTTGCTCGTGCATACGTCATTTATCGTGAACAGCGTGCATCTGCTCGTCAGCAAGCAGGCGCAAACCACCATCCAACATTACAAATCACTGACAGCAATGGCCAGCTCCAGCCATTAGATCTTGATGCGTTGACTGCAACCATCCAGACTGCAAGTGAAGGTTTGGAAGGGATTGATGTTCAAGCGATCGTTGATGAGACCGTTAAAAACTTATATAACGGCGTAAAAGAAAGCGATATCGCGACGACCATGATGATGGCGACCCGTACGCGTATCGAACAAGAGCCAAACTATACTTATGTGACTGCACGTTTATTATCAAATGAATTGGTGAGCACAGGTCTTGAATTCTTAGGTCTACCTTCAGATACACTTGAAGGCAATGCTTTAGAAACTTTCTTAAAGAAAGGTATCGAGCTTGATTTACTGTCAGAAGATTTGCTGAATTTCGACCTTGCTAAATTAGCTGCTGCGATCAAACCAGAACGCTCAAACCAGTTTACCTATTTAGGTCTACAAACTTTATTTGACCGTTACTTCATCCATTCAAATGGCGTGCGTTTTGAGTTACCACAATTATTCTTTATGCGTGTCTCAATGGGTCTTGCGCTCAATGAAGAAAATAAAGAAGACCGTGCAATCGAATTCTATGACTTATTGTCTAGCTTCGACTATATGGCTTCTACGCCTACCCTGTTTAACTCAGGTACATTACGCCCACAATTATCAAGCTGTTACTTAACAACTATTGGTGATGACCTGTACGACATTTATGGTGCAATGCGTGATAACGCTATGCTATCAAAATGGGCAGGCGGTTTAGGAAATGACTGGACACCTGTTCGTGCGTTGAACTCTTATATCAAAGGCACAAACGGCAAGTCTCAAGGTGTTGTTCCATTCCTTAAAGTTGCCAATGATACAGCAGTTGCGGTAAACCAAGGTGGTAAGCGTAAAGGTGCAGTATGTGCATACTTAGAAACTTGGCATTTAGACGTTGAAGAGTTCCTAGAGCTACGTAAAAATACGGGTGATGACCGTCGTCGTACACACGATATGAATACTGCAAACTGGGTTCCAGACTTATTCATGCAACGTGTGTTTGAAGATGCTGAGTGGACACTCTTCACACCTTCAGAAGTGCCTGATCTTCACGATCTAACTGGTGCTGAGTTTGCTGAGCGCTATGCACACTATGAAGCTGTAGCAAAAGAACAAAACATGCTACACAAGAAAGTACGTGCAAAAGATTTATGGCGCAAAATGCTTTCAATGTTGTTTGAAACAGGTCATCCATGGATCACATTCAAAGACGTATGTAACTTGCGTTCGCCACAACAACACGTTGGTGTAGTTCACTCATCGAACTTGTGTACAGAAATCACTTTAAATACAAACCAAGATGAAATCGCGGTATGTAACTTAGGTTCAATCAACCTTGTACAACACGTTCAAGGTGGTGTGTTAGATCGTGAGAAATTAGCTCGCACGATTAAAACAGCAGTACGTATGCTCGATAACGTCATCGACATTAACTACTATGCTGTACCACAAGCGAAAAACTCAAACATGAAACACCGCCCAGTGGGTATGGGTATCATGGGCTTCCAAGATGCACTTTATGAAATGGGCATCGCTTATGGTTCAGATGCAGCTGTTGATTTCGCTGACGAATCGATGGAAGTGATTAGCTATTACGCAATCGAAACTTCAAGCAACCTTGCGATCGAACGTGGTTCTTATTCAACATTCAAAGGTTCATTGTGGGATCAAGGGATTCTTCCAATCGACTCTTTAGAGCTTGTTGCAAAATCTCGTCCAGAGCGCATGTTTGAAGTTGACCGTACACAACGTTTGGATTGGGACAGCTTACGTTCTAAAGTTCAAAAAGATGGTATGCGTAACTCAAATGTGATGGCGATTGCACCGACAGCAACTATTTCAAACATTTGTGGTGTGTCTCAATCTATTGAGCCAACATTCCAAAACTTATATGTGAAATCGAACCTTTCTGGTGAGTTCACTGTGATCAACCCTTACCTTGTTCGTGCATTAAAAGAACGTGGTCTTTGGGACACAGTGATGGTGAATGACCTGAAACACTTTGAAGGTTCAGTACAAAAGATCGCGCGTATTCCTGAAGAATTGAAAGCAATCTTTGCAACTGCGTTTGAAGTAGATACTCGCTGGATCGTAGATGCTGCTTCGCGTCGTCAGAAGTGGATCGACCAAGCACAGTCTCTTAACCTTTACATCGCTGGTGCAAATGGTAAGAAACTTGACATCACGTATAAGATGGCATGGTTACGTGGTCTTAAAACAACTTACTACCTCCGAGCTTTGGGTGCGACATCTGCTGAGAAATCAACCATTAATACGGGTGCATTAAATGCTGTTAAACCAGCATCTGTTGAAGCACCAGTAGTTGCAGCTCAAGCAGTTGAAGACAAAAAACCAGAAGTTCAAGCTGAAGAAGATGGTTTCACCACTGCTGCTCCAGTACCAATGGCATGTTCAATCGACAATCCAGATTGTGAGGCTTGTCAGTAAGACTCGCTTATCCCCTCCTAAACGGAGAGGAATTCCTCGAAGCAAAGGCGGAAATAAAAATCCGCTTTGTTTAAAGGAAATTTGAGAGCGTTAAAATATTGAAGTAGAGGCAAAGATTATGTTGCATATTAGCCATAACTATATGTTGGGACTTGCGGTTTTAATCTTTGCTTTTATTTTCTTTTATGTACCGATGGTCTATGCATTTTTAGCCATTCGTAAACAACAGCGTAAGCAAAATAAGTCTTAGGGATGTTGGCGTGAATTCGCCTTTGAAATAAATATCAATAAAACTTAATTTTGCTTACACAAAATAAGCGTATATTTTAAGACATCGTTGTTTAGTGATGTCTAACGGCTATACACAACGAAGAGAGAACGAAAAATGTCTATCCTAAGTTGGGACGATTTTGAAGATGATTCGCAAAAACCGACTACACCTGAACACAAGTCTACGTCCCTCGACTCGCAAAAAACGGTTAATACGCAGGTGGTATCTGATGCAGAGCCATCATCGCCGCGTGTGGCAGCTGCACAACCCGCTGGAACCGATTCCGTGCGATCAACAAATCCAACCAATTCGTTGGCTCGAGCATCTGAAGCCTTAGAACATTTAGATGTTGCACCCGGTTTAGAAGAACTCGAAATGGGTGCACAGCGTGTTCAAGTTGATGATAAAGCAATGATCAACTGTCGTGCGGACTTGAACCAACTTGTTCCATTTAAATACGAGTGGGCTTGGCAGAAATACCTAGACGGATGTGCAAACCACTGGATGCCACAAGAAGTCAACATGAACCACGATATCGCACTTTGGAAGTCTGAAAATGGCTTAACCGAAGATGAGCGTACGATCATCATGCGTTCTTTAGGTTTCTTCTCGACTGCGGACTCGTTAGTTGCAAACAACTTGGTATTGGCTATTTACCGTCATATTACGAATCCTGAATGTCGTCAGTACATCTTGCGTCAAGCATTTGAAGAAGCGATTCACACACATGCTTACCAATACTGTATCGAATCTTTGGGCATGGACGAAGGCGAAGTCTTCAACATGTACCGTGAAGTTCCGTCTGTTGCGCGTAAAGCAGCTTGGGGCTTGAAATATACACAGTCTTTGAGTGATCCAACTTTCCACACAGGCACGCCTGAGAACGATCAAATTTTACTTCGTAACTTGATCGCGTTCTATTGTGTTCTTGAAGGTATCTTCTTCTACTGTGGCTTTACTCAAATCTTGAGTATGGGTCGCCGTAACAAGATGAATGGTGTTGCTGAGCAATTCCAATACATCTTACGTGATGAATCAATGCACTTGAACTTTGGTATCGACATGATCAATCAGATCAAGATCGAGAACCCGCACTTGTGGACAGCGACTTTCCAACAAGAAGTGATTCAAATGATTCTTGAAGGTACAATGCTTGAGATCGAATATGCTCGTGACACAATGCCACGTGGTGTATTGGGTATGAATGCAAGCATGATGGAAGAGTACTTGAAGTTCATCTGTAACCGTCGCTTGTCTCAGCTTGGTTTACCAGAGCAATTTGCTGGTGTAACAAACCCATTTGCATGGATGTCTGAGATGATGGACTTGCGTAAAGAAAAGAATTTCTTCGAGACGCGTGTAACAGACTACCAAACTGGTGGTGCATTAAGCTGGTAAGTTGAATTATCTGCGCTGAATGACAGTTGATGTGAGATTTTTGACACATATTTCGAGATTGTTACAAATTTCATCAACTACATTTATTCAAAAAAATAGAGCCTAATGGCTCTATTTTTTTATTGAGAATTAGGTTTTGAAAATAATTACAATTCCTTAGCCCCATTCAGAGAATCCAGCTTCCAAAAATCCCCCCAAATTCTCTCTGAAATTTCTAAATACAACATCTGTCTTTGATCTATATACTTTTTAACAAATAACTCTTTATTATCTGAAGTTTTCAATACTTCAACACTATAAGGTTGAAAACTCAATTTGAACTGATTTTTAGCATTAGTGAAATTTGGATTATTTTTATATGCATCTTCATTTAATGACTGCGCCAAAAGGTTTTCTTTCAAATAATGAGGAATTTTCTCATAGACAAACATATCTCTAAATGATTGATTAGTTCCATTTGGGAGTAGTATCAAATCACCTATACGATTTCTATAATCTTCAAATGAACGTTTATCAGCAAAAGTTTCTGGATGACGCTCATATTTATTTGCCCAAATATGCTCAACTTCAAATGGTTTACCCTTTGATGGTTCGTAATATTGGACAAAATTAGTTTGCATACCAGAAATTTGTTCAATAAACACAGTAATTCTTGTTAAGAAAAATTTTACAAATCTATAATTTTGCCCATGTAATCTAAATCCAAGAACTCCATCAATTTTTTGTTCCATCTTTTCTAGTTTTTCGGAAAGAATATTTTTAAGCTCTTCAAAATCTTGCTGTCTAATTTCCTTGACAAGGCTATACATTGTGTAACGAATGGATGTAGCAGAAAACAATTTAAAATTTAGAGAACGTCTAACAGAAAAAGTATCTATATATCGAGCGACTAAATCAATTTTTTGTTTTACGACAGTCATATCATCCGTCAATTTTAAAGGGGCTAACATTAGTGGAATACTCAGAGTCGGTGCAATCCCCCATCGGTGAATATAAAAGACATGTTCCAGACCTTCAGTTAAATTCTTTTGAGCATTTAAAATAACTAAATATGCTTTCAGAAAAAATTTGAATCTAACATTTACAAATGATTCATAAGATTCTGTCACTAAATTATTAAGTCCAACTTTTTCAGGATTATCTCTTAACCAACTATGGAAACGTGTTCCAATTTTTTCAAAGTCTTCATTTTTTGACCCTGCTGAACCCTGTCTAATTGTGTCTGCATATTGCGCCCGAAACCAAGATTGAAAGAATTTTTGATCTTCATTTTTATCAAAATTTTTAAGGTTCTGGATTTCTGATTTCCAATATTCATCAGCCTTTTTTCTTTTATTTTTATCACTAAATTTAGATAGTAAGAATCCTTTTAACATTTCTGATGGTGTTAAATTTAATCCACGATCATTCATTGTTTCAAAAATCGTATAAGCATTTTCATCAGAATAAGCTGTGATCTGAACTAATATTACTTTTTCTTTAAGCCAATCAATAAAGTTAGCGAAACAGGTTGTAATCTCGTTCGGAAAGACTTCTGTAATATCTTCATATCTCGCTGCCATATTCAAAGAGGACTCATCTGAATCAGTACCCGTAAACTTTCCATCCTCGAATAAAGCATTAAAACAAGCTAGACGTTCATCAACCTGAATATTAAAAGTTTTCTCACCAAATTTTTCAGAGAAAATCATAGATGATATTGTTAAATTTTCATTTAAATCCTTTTGAAAATGATTTAGAAAAATCAAGAAAAGTGTTAGTGAAGTTAGACGCTGTTGTCCATCAATAATACTTAAACTACCATCTTCAGAAGCTGAAACAACAAATGGACCTAAGTAATAGCTATTATAGTTTTGGACATCTTTACGTGCATCACCTTGCGTATATTCATTTAAAAATGCAGATGTTAAGTCAGTTACAAGCTGTTGGATATGTATTTTCTGCCAAGAATACTCTCTTTGGAAATAATCAACAGAATATTTTTGCTCATTTAATACCTGATATAGTGTTTTATGAGATGCCTCTATTTTATTTGAAAGACTAGACACGTATCCCCCGATTTTAAGCTAATGATTTATTTGATAATAAAAAATAGTACATTTTATAAATGTGCTTTAGATTAATTATAAATTTTTAACTAAGTTAAAGCGGAACTACTGAATTTTGCTTCATCCACTTATATCCATTAAGTACTTCATCTTTACTAAATCGTTTCTTCTCTTTAGACCAAGCATAAAAGTCTTTTAAAAGCTGCTCTTCGCTAACTGATAGCTTTTTCTCTAACAAACGTAACCAACAGGCAAAGAGTGTTGCGACTATTTCTATATGGTTCGACTTACATGTTCTAAAAAGTCCAATTAGATCATAAATGCTAAATGCTTCTTTCTCAAAAAATCTATTGAAATCTGCCCTATGTTCACTGCATTTTCGAAGTTGTTTGTATTTTGGTGTTTCATCTTGGTGATAACTGAACCACTGACGTTTTTTAAACTCAGTATCAATATATGTTGCTATATTACGATCATATGGACCAGCAGCATGTTGTTTAAAGTCCGCTGCTAAATCCATATGTTTTAATTGTTGGCATAAGTAAATCAATTTTTGTAGCTTTAGATGACCAAAAGTTGGTTCTGTATGCAACTGAAACGTGATTTCAGCAGCTAAAGATAAAAGCTTCAAATCATCGTCAATGCTTGCACCTGTAAACAAATCAATCTGAGCAGTGCTTCGTTGCTTCGGCTGTTTAACAGCCTCAATTCGTTTTTCAAACTGAATAATATTATCTGTAGTTTCAGATTCACTCTTATCGTTTGAATCACTCAACGCATTTGTAACCAATGTATCTGCTAAATGGATCTTGGTTTTTTGTAATTTACCTTGAAGTTTTTGCAGTTTTTCAATCATAGAAAATAGTTGATTTACCTTTTCAACAATTCTTATTTGTTCTTTTAAAGGTGGAACAGCATATATATACTCTTGAATGCTTTTAATTCCAACATTCGGTTGAGTAGTTTTATTAGTTGCTTTAATAGCTTGATCTCTACATATTTGTGATATTGAGTATAAAAATTGGTAATTAGGATCAATAAACTTATGCATGGTTTTTACTACTGCACAAGAATATGAAACTACAAACTTCTCATCTGTAGCGACTAAAACATTTTCTCCAATAGTTCCATAACGAGGATAGATTAGATCACCTCGTTCAGGTGAAATCTTTTGGGATAGATAATCAAAATCTTCTTTAGATATTTTTTTTGCGTTATCGAAATCAATATGTTGATCATAAAAATCTCTAGGTGACACAAAAGGATAACCGTCTTTAATAGCTTTTGGCATTTTATGATCAATATCACCAATTTTATGAGTAATATTACCCCATCTTGAAAATACCCACCCACTTGGTAACCCAAAAGGCTTTTCCTCATCACTTATCTCAGGTAAAGGCTTCGACTTCTTAATCTTTCCTTCTTTTATTAATCTCGCTTTCTCTTCTGCAATTTGTTTTAGCAACACACTTGCCGGCTCATCATTTGGGTCTTGTTTTACTATCTTACCCATCACAGCCAACTGCAAAATCGTTTGCTTTAGCTGTTCGATACTGTATTCAGTAGTAAATAGCAGATCAAAGTTTTCTGAAATACGTTGCCAATTCTGTTGGAACTCTTCAACGTCGGATGAATTAATCAAAACACTCAACAATGTATCAACTAATTGATCGTGCGCTTCCGAACTTAAATTTTGCTGATGTTCGAGTTGATCACATAGTTGCATCAATTCATCAACTTTACTAACGATACGTTTTTGTTCTTCTAATGGTGGAATTGGTAATAACCCACTGAAGAATTGCTTATCATTAATAGCAGGATAAGCAATCCCTACTTGTTGCGACTCAACATATTTTATAAACAAAGGACTACGTAAGTAATAAAATAAATAATAAGAATCAATAATCTTATATGGATGGATTACAGCAAAAGCTGTACTTGCAATAGGTTCGTACTCAAAAACCTCATCAATGACGGCAATATTGTTGAGATAAGGTCTAACCGTAGAATATATAACCGTACCAATCCCCACTATCTTACGTGCTCGTGAAGGCGCATCCTCAGCATTTAAAATTGATTGATTTTCTACACGTCCATAAAGACTATTAATTGCAGACACATCAATATAAGAAAATTTGGAAGTAGGAATTTTTTGTCCTAAGTTATAACCTGAATCACCTAGTTTTAATAGAACCCATGTATTAGGCAAAGAATAGTCAAATTCACTATTTTCTAGAATATTTATATTTGTAGTCTTTTTTAAAATTTTATTTTTTACTAATTCATTTTGCTCACTTAAAATTTGTTCTAACAAATTAAAAGGTTTTTTTCCATTAGGTACCAATTTACCAAGGAAAGCCAATTCCAAAATTAATTCACGTAATTTCTGAATGCCATAAATCGTATCATTTGAACCTGAACTACGCCCACGCCCCGACTTTTTCTCAGTTTCTGCTGTTAACCAAATATCTAAATGCTCAGTAATGAGTTTTTTAACATCTGTCATTTTACTCATCCCGAACTATTGACCTAAAGCTTCATCTAAAATTGCTTTTAATTGCTGACGAATTTTAGCAACCTCAGCCTCAAGGCTCTCATATTTAGCCAAAAGCTCTTTAGGGTCTTTTACATGCACTTCAACCTGATGCGGATTTTTTATATCAAGGTTATAGCTGCGACCAATAATATCTTGAAGTGATACCTTCCATGCCTGCTCATTTGCTATACGACTAGCAAAACCATCACTTTCTTTCCCCCACCATGATTTTAAAGTATCGAACTCTTTGAGCTGTAAAGGTTTGGTTTTGTTATACGCTTTTACACCTTGTGGTAATTGATGCTCATAAAACCATACATGTTCTGTTTTCTTACCTTTAGTAAAGAACAATATATTGGTACTAATAGATGTATAAGGTGCGAATACAGACTTAGGCAAACGAACAATCGTGTGTAGATTACAGTCCTCCATTAATTTTTCTTTAATGGCTGTTTTAATGCCTTCCCCAAACATAAAACCATCTGGTAACACTACTGCTGCACGACCATGTGCTTTTAAAAGCTGAATGATCAACACCATAAATAAATCGGCAGTTTCACGAGTCTGGAATCTTGAAGGAAAATTCTTCTCAATGCCTTGTTCTTCAGTACCACCAAATGGAGGATTAGTCAGAACTACATCTACACGTTTATCTGTTCCCCATGAAATCAAAGGATAAGATAAAGTATTGTCTCTACGGATTTGTACAGGTACATCAATACCGTGCAAAATCATATTGGTTGTACATAGCAAATGCGGCAAAGGTTTCTTTTCAATTCCGTAAATACTATTTTGTAGTATTTTTTCATCTTCAGCAGTTTGAACATAATTTTCACGTTTATGTTCAATTGCAGAAGTCAGGAATCCACCAGTACCGCACGCAGGATCAAGCACAGATTCACTTAATTGAGGATCGATCATTTGCGCCATAAAAGTTGTGACTGCACGTGGAGTATAAAACTCACCAGAATTCTTGGCTGCTTGTAAATCACGTAATAACTGTTCGTAAATATCACCGAAGGCATGACGTTCTTTAGATTTATTAAAATCAAAGCCTTTTTGAATCTGATTAATGACTTTACGAATCAAACCGCCAGATTTCATATAGTTATATGCATCAGCAAATACATTTTGCACGACACGAGCACGTAGATCATCATTTTCAACAGCTAGATTTTGTAATGCTGGGAACAATTCATTATCGATGAAATCTTTAAGCTCATCTCCTGTCATACCTTCATCATTCGCAGCCCAATTGCGCCAACGAAATTTTTCAGGAATCGGGGACTTAAAAGTTTTTCCTTCCAATAAAGCTAAAGTTGCCAGTTCATTTTCTCGATCATCAGCAACTTTCAGGAACAACATCCACACCAACTGCCCAAGACGTTGTACGTCACCATCAACACCTACATCTTCACGCATAGTATCTTGGATGGATTTAATTGTTCCTGAGATGCTCATATGACAACTGCATTAAATTTAAAAAATTTGGCGGCAATTGTACCAATCAGACTGTTAAGATGCATCATCATATAAGTGATCTCCCAATTCTTTTAAAGCATTTGTATACGCTTCAACCGACCCAAATGACTGAATAATTTCAATGATTGATCCCATTTGATTAAACGGAGGAATTTGTAAAATCTTTACATCTTCAATTGGTTCAATCCCTTGATCAGCATATTTATCTAGTAAAGCATCTAATACCTGACGAGCCTGATCATTATATTTGGTAAAATAGTTACGTTTACGCACATTATTCGCACGTTCTTTTTTAGTTAAAGCTGGCTGATCAAAAGCAATATGGCAAATCATATCGAAAGGATCAAAGTCTTTGCCCACCTCATCCTCTAACGCTTCAAAAATTACGCCCTGCTTTTTGAACTCATCAATAATGAGTGACTTCTTATCAGCACCTTTCCATTTTCTTAAAAATGCATCTAAAGATTCATAGTCTTTTAAAATATGCTGGCGTGTATAATCTTTCAGAGATTCAGTCACTAATTTTCCATCGTTATCATAAAACTGAACTCGCTCTCCAATCACATTAACAGCAACATCATTTACATAGAATTTTCTTGGTGGCTCGCCATCACCTCCACCAGTATCTTCACCACCAGAAGTACCACCTATTGTTGAATCATCATCAGGATAATCTGTATCATCACCTTCATCTTCAATATCTGGCTCATCGGGTGGTACTACAGGTTCATCAGGCTTTGGCTCATAAATGACAACAGGCTCACCATCAAACGCTGGATCGCTAAAAAGCTCTGTCGCTTTCTTGAAATCCATAATCGTAAACCAAGTTTTCCCAAACTCTTCATTGATACGCGTACCACGACCGATCATCTGTTTAAACTCAGTCATGGATTTAATATGCTGATCAAGCACAATCAATTTACATGTTTGTGAATCCACGCCTGTAGTCATCAGTTTAGACGTTGTTGCTATGACAGGATAACGTTCCTCAGGATTAATAAAGTTATCTAGTTCAGCCTTACCCTCTTTATCATCTCCAGTGATACGCATGACAAATTTACGATTTTCTTTGATTCGTTCAGGGTTCAAATTAGCTAAAGCTTGTCGCATACGCTCTGCATGATCAATATCATCACAGAACACAATTGTCTTGGCATAAGGATCAGTATTCACCAAAAACTCGGTAATTTTTTGAGCAACAAGTTCTGTACGCTTCTTTAAAACAAGCCCTTTATCCATATCTTTAAGGTTATAGATGCGATCAGTAATTTCATTGCCATGCTGATCCTTTTTGCCTTTTTCTGGTCGCCATCCTTGTAGGTCTTTATCTAGATCGATACGCACAACTTTATAAGGTGCAAGGAAACCATCTTGAATCCCTTGTTTCAACGTATAGGTATAAACTGGATCACCAAAATAAGTAATGTTTGAAGTATCTTTGGTTTCTTTTGGAGTCGCTGTTAAACCAACATGGGTAGCTGAACTAAAGTATTCTAAAATTTCACGCCATGATGAATCTTCTTTAGCACTTCCACGATGACATTCATCAATCACAATTAAGTCAAAGAATTCAGGACTAAACTGCTTGTAGATGTTCTTTTCTTCTTGTGAACCAGTTACTGCTTGATAAAGCGATAAATAAATTTCAGGACTTTTATCAATCTTACGATTTGAAATTTTAGCCATCTTATCCCCAAAAGGTTTAAAGTCCTTATTCATCGCCTGATTAACTAAAATATTCCGATCCGCTAAAAATAAAATCCTCTTTTTGGCTTTAACTTTCCATAGACGCCAGATAATTTGAAAAGCTGTATAAGTTTTTCCTGTGCCTGTTGCCATAACAAGTAAAATACGATTTTGTCCCCGAGCAATCGCTTCTATCGTTTTATTGATTGCATTAACTTGGTAATAACGAGGAAGTTTCCCTGAGCCATCATCATAATATGGATATTCAACGATTTTCTTAGATTCAGGTGTAGTCAAACCCTTATACTGTTCATACAGTTTCCATAACCGTTCAGGAGACGGAAACTCATCCAATCCTAGTTCTTGCTCAACTTTTCCAAATAATCCCGTTTGGTCATGGAATAAGAAGCCATCACCATTACTTGAAAAAACAAAAGGCACTTGTAAGCAATCAGCATAGGCTAAAGCCTGCTGCATACCAGCTCCCAGACTATGATTATTATCTTTAGCTTCAATGATCGCTAAAGGAATATTTTTCTTGTAGTAAAGAACATAATCAGCACGTTTACGCTCACCACGAGTATGTAGTTTTCCACGCACCATGATTTGACCATTGGTAAAAGTCACTTCTTCACGGATTTGATGTGCAGTCCATCCTGCTTGTTCTAAGGCAGGATTGATAAATTTACTGCATATATCTCGTTCAGATAGTTTCTTCTTATCCATTCCAAAGCCATATATTTGATCTTTATAATTAGAATAAAGAATTTTGCAAAGTTTTGATAGTTAATCAATGATTTAATAGAAGTAACAAAGAACAACTTTAAAAGCTGACTATGCAACATCAAATTAATTAGCAAGATTTAAGGTCCGATCAAATTTTAGTGAGTACACTGATACCAATTTTTCTATTCGAATAACCACTACTTACCTAGGCAAATGCCGTCTATTCTTTGGCAATTAAAACTTCTCATAAATTAATATCTAACAACTCTATTTCTCCGTTATTACTTTAAATTTTAATATAGAAATAAAATAATCAATCGCTACATTATTGTAAGTTTCGTATAACAAGACACTATTGAAGATAAAACACAAACCTTAATTTATTCGCGATGATAGATCATAAGAACAACAACCGCTCTCTATCCTCCCCACTCAAAAGTCGAACCATTGCTCCATCAATCATAAATAAAAACATATCCGCATCTGGCTTCTCCATCTCCATTAACAATTGGAGAATCTCCTGAACCAACCATTCTCGATATTCAATCACGGCTTGATAAGCCTGAGGATATAGTTTTTCAATCTCAAAAATAGCTTTGAACAAAAGATGGTAAGAACTATTCAGGTCTGCATGTAAAAGATAAATTTCCCGGAGTTTATCGGCTGCCGTGAGGTGTTGGCATGAATAAATCATTGCAAGCACCTCTTGTTTGAGCCGCTCTTTTTGTACAGTCATACATATTTCTATAAATCGTTCTTTAGACTGAAAATTATTATAAAAGGTCATTTTAGCGATTTTGGTTTGCTGCAAAATAAAGTCTATGCCTGCCCTATGAAAACCATAACTATTAAATAACTGGATTGAAGTCTGAACAACCTGCAATGCTCTTGGTGATAACTCTCGATTTGACATACAAATTCCCATCTACTCATCATTTTTTGTTGTACTTGAATGAGATAAAAATGCCGTTGCTTTCATGCTGAGCAAAAAAGGCATACAAAAGCCCTTAAAGACGGCTTTAGCGCATCTCAATTTTTATTGTCGATATGTTTTTTAGTCGCAACGAACTAAGACTTGAAAGCCAAAAGCAATCAAACCGAATGAACGACTAATCAGGAAGTGTGAGAATAAAATACATGGCCAACTCCTAAACGATTCGGAACTCTGCCATTGCATTTAAAATTATGGTGGCAGGACGAAAGAGGGTTGACAGACTGGTTCGACCCCAGCACACCCGAAGGTGTCCCTCTCCCGTCCTACCGCTACGGGAGGGGACGAGAAGTTTACATGCAAAACTATTCCTCAGAAGGAATAATTCTGATGCAGTCGAAAACGGTCTGTCAAAACCGACTGGCGATGTAGGCCAGCACTCAAAGAATAATCTCAGAGTTTATGAGTGTCAATCTTGGGTAAATGCTAAGGTCTGAAATTTATTATTATTTTTCCAAAATGATTATATAAAAATATTTTTTGAAACGCTAAATCAACGAGATTTAATTTTTTCAAACTCTCAACTAATGACATTAAACATGATTCAAATCCATTTTTTAATCATGTAATTTTTCATGTATATATAAATCGATTATTTATGTAGATGGATATATTCGTTGTTTCTCCAGACTTTCTGTAAAAACTACTTTATACCTCGTATAGATCGCCCACAAAATAGACAAAAACATTATTATCAATAATTTAAACCCAAGCACTATTAGAATATGAAACAATAATATCTATAAGAAACAATTTAAAATGACTTGTAAATCACACATTTTAACATTTGGTAAACAAAAACACTGCCTATTTTAAAGTAAAATTCACAAACTATTTTCTCTAACATCAGCACGGGCAACCCCCTATTCTGATGTGCCTTTGCGCTCACTCATCATTTAAATCTCTTCTCTCTATATCATCCATATAGGGAGTCATTTAATTTTTAAGGTAAATTGAATGAAAAAATTTTGGAAGTACTTATTGGTACTACTCTTAGTACTGATAGTTATTGCTATTGCCTTTCTTTTTAGACCAATTACGTCTAAGGCAATAAAAACTAAAAGCGATGAACCTGTTGTTGATGTTGTACTCATCGGCGGCGGTATCATGAGTGCCACACTTGGTACGTATCTCAACGAATTACAACCTGACTGGAATATCCGCATGTATGAACGTCTTGATGCAGTTGCTCAAGAAAGTTCAAATGGTTTCAACAATGCAGGAACAGGTCACTCAGGCTTTATGGAAATGAACTATACCTCTGAAAAAGACGGTAAAATGGACATTTCTAAAGCAGTGAAAGTTGCAGGTCAATTCGAAATTGCCAAGCAATTCTGGTCGTATCAAGTTAAACAAGGTGTTTTAAATACACCAAACACATTCATTAACCCAGTACCGCACATCGCGTTCGTTTGGGGTGACAATGTAGATTTCATGGAAAAGCGCTATGCAGCCATGATTCAAGACCCTCTATTTGCTGGTATGAAGATTAGCGAAAATGCATCTGAAATTAAGCAATGGGCTCCATTGGTGATGGATGGTCGTGATCCTCAACAGAAGATTGCAGCAACACGTATGGATGTCGGTTCTGACGTAAACTACGGTGCGATCACAACTCAATTGGTAAATCACCTTGAGAAAAGTCCAAACTTTAAACTCAGAACCTCTACTGAAGTGACTGGCATCAGCAAAAATGATGACAACACTTGGTCTGTCGCTTTCAAAGATTTGAAGTCTGGTGAAGTCAACCATGTGAAAACACGCTTTGTATTTATTGGTGCCGGTGGTGCAGCCATTAAATTATTGCAAATGACTGGCTTACCTGAAGCGAAACAATATGCAGGCTTCCCTGTTGGCGGTGAATTCCTAGTAACTGACAATCCTGCGATCACAGCAAAACATACTGCAAAAGTGTATGGTCGTGCTGATCTTGGTGCGCCTCCAATGTCTGTTCCACATATCGATACCCGTTATATCGACGGTAAAAAATATGTGCTGTTTGGACCATTTGCAACGTATTCAAACAAGTTCCTAAAACATGGTTCACAGTTAGATTTGCTTGCATCTACCAACAAAAACAACGTTTTACCAATGGCTGCAATCGGTCTACAAAATGCTGATCTTGTTCAGTATCTCGTAAGCCAAGTGTTAATGTCTGATGAAGATCGCTTCAATGAGTTAAGAAAATACTACCCTGAAGCAGACCCTAAAGATTGGCACTTACAGCAAGGTGGTCAACGTGTTCAGATCATCAAGAAAGAACCGGGTAAACCAGCTAAATTGCAATTTGGTACAGAAATCTTTGCATCGCAAGATAAGTCTGTAACTGCGTTGCTTGGTGCTTCTCCTGGTGCTTCAACTTCACCATACATCATGTTGAACTTGATTGAACAAGCGTTCCCAGAAAAAGCGAATGGCGAATGGAATGAGAAATTGCATGAAATCGTGCGTTCTTATGGTCAAGATCTTTCTGCAAATCCAGCATTACTCGATCAAATCCGTCATTACACCAGTTCTACTTTAGGTTTGAACTATACAACCCCTGCAAATTTAACGCCTGCGAATAAGGCAGCTAAAGCAGAAGCTGTAGCTCAATAAACCTCTCATAATCCAACTTTAAAAGGGATGAGTTTCGACTCTTCCCTTTTTGTTCTTTTATCGCTTAATTTTTTTGATCATGTCTCCTACTTCTGCTCAGTCTGCTTTTGCTGCATTTATTAGTCGTGACTTTAGGTTATTGACGCTGAACCAATGCTGTCTTACTTTTGCAGTGCTGATCCAAGAAGTTCTGGTGGCATTTCATTTGTATCAAATCACCAAAAATCCACTGATGCTTGGTCTAGTCGGGTTCATGGATTTTCTGCCCTTTCTAGCTCTGTCATTGTGGGGCGGCTATATTGCTGATCGCTTTAATCGCCAACGTATCCTACAAATCAGTTTTACTCTTTCGATTCCACTATCACTCGCGCTTTGGCTCAGCTTTGATTTATTCCAAACACAGCACATCAGCTCAAATGTTCTATTGATTACAACTTTTTCAATCTTATTTTTATTTGGTTGTATTCGAGGGATTTACAGCCCTTGTTTTAACTCTTTACGACCTTTTATCGTTCCAGAACATCTTTATACCAATGCAGCAACATGGACTACCATGTGCTGGCAAGCAAGCGGCATTCTTGCACCCGTACTCGGTGGATTGCTTCTGGCGCATCTCAGCTTGAACATTACCTTTGCTGTGATTTGCAGTTTATTTACTGCTGGAAGTATTTCCCTGTGGGGTATGCAGCCGAGAGACTTTCCTCAACTCAAAACTGAATCAATCTCCAACAGTCTGAAAGAAGCACTACAATTTATTTTTAAAACAAAAATTATCTTTTGGGTGATGTTCCTCGATTTAAGTTCCGTATTTTTTGCGGGAATCATCACCCTATTGCCTATTTTTGCTCAAGATATTTTACATATCGGCGCAGATGGTTTTGGTGTGTTACGTGCAGCTCCTGCCGTTGGTAGTCTGGTGATGATGGCACTTTTAGTACGCTTTCCTCCTCAGTATCAGCCTTGGCGTACCATGCTAATTGCAATTACGGGCTTCTCTTTATGTACGCTGTTATTTGCTGTTACTAGACACCTCTATTTTTCTGCTGTAGTTCTCATTATTATGGGAGCTTGTGACAGCATCAACATTGTCATTCGTCAAACGATACTGCAACTTATCCCACCCAAAGACATGCTTGGTCGTGTTGCTGCCATTAACGGTATCTTCGTCACCTCTAGCAACGAGCTGGGTGCTGTTCAGTCGAGCGTGATGGCACGTCTTTTTAGCGTGATTCCTGCAATGTTAATTGGTGGTTCACTTTCTTTGGTCTGTGTTTTTCTCGTGAAAAGTAAAACCAAAGCTTTATTTAATTTTCGTTTTTAAATTTCACCTTATTGGCTATTTTAAAATTTAATTCAATATGAAACACACTTTGCCCGCTTCTTTAGGCTCGTCTAAATTTATTATTTTTTCTGTCTTTGTATGGCTCATCTTATTGTGGGCACAAGCAACCTATATCGTCATTATCGGTGGCAATGGCTATTTATTTTGGACTGCATTCGGCTTATTGGCACTGACTATTTTAAGTTTACGTCCTAGTATTTTGAAAAATCGAACTGCTTTTGTTTTAACAGCTGTACTACTGATTTATTTGATCTTTAACTCATTGTTTTGTACTTATTTGATCTTGGCATTTTACTGTATTTTTTATTTATATTCAGGTAATTATAAACATAAGCGTCTAATTAAGTTAGTTAGCCTATTTTTAATTATGATCATCTTTGCGCTTTATCAAAGCCAGTCTCTACATGAGCTCAAAATTCATTATTCACATTACAATACTGGCGAAACATGGCAGCAGTACGGCGCTTTATAATCCATAAGCGATAAAAAAACCTCACATTGCAGTGAGGTTTTTATTTGTTAATCCTGAGAATCAGGATACAACGGACGATTTCCCGGACTAATGCGGTTGATATGCAAGAAAGTCATATGGCGTTCATACTTATCAAGAATGTCATTGATCACTTGTTCTTTGGTGTAACCAACTAAATCGTTATCTTGAGAGCCTTCGTATAAGAAGGTTTCCAAACGATAATAATGTTGCTTACCACGTTTACCACGCTCACTAAATGTAGGCGCAATATAACGTACAGGCCAAATTTGATAGACAAAGTTATGTTCTTCTTCAATATTGATTGTTAAATCAAGATGATAGAGCATATCGCTATCTTCAAGCTCGCCTTGTGTAACTTCGACATTCATTCCACGCTTAATCAATTCATCCGCAACAGTCTTCACAGCTGGCGCACAGACGTTATCCAACATCCGTTTCGTTTCACTGCTTCCTGGGTGATGCATCACTCGTGACAAACGTTGCTTCCAATTTAGAATATCGACGTTCCCCACAACAGGCGCGGCGTTCAGGCTTCGACTGGCTTTACGATAATCCTCAAGGCGTAATGACTTGTACAAACCAGCCATTACCAACAGCATTACAAAGCTAAATGGCAAGCCCATAATCACGGTAGCACTTTGTAAAGCAGTAATACCATTTGCCATCAACATCGCAAGGGTTAATAAACCAATCGCAACTGCCCAGAATACGCGTAACCAACGTGGTGCATCGTTATCAACATTAGAGAATTTAGTGGTGAAATTACCCAATACCAGTGCGCCAGAATCGGCTGATGTCACATAAAACAGTAAGCCTGTAATTGTCGCGACACCAGCAACAAATGGGAACCACGGATACTGTGCAAGTAAGTCATAGAAACCATGTGCAGGATCAGTCAATACGGTTTGTGCCAATGCGGTATTGCCGTCAAAAATAACGTTATATAACGCACTATTACCGAAAATAGATAACCATGTAATCGTGAATAATAACGGGATTATCAATGTCCCACATACAAACTCACGAATGGTACGACCTTTAGAAATCCGCGCAAGGAATAGACCGACAAATGGAGACCATGCAACCCACCAAGCCCAGAAGAATAGTGTCCAACTACTCATCCACTCTTTCGGTTGTTGGAAAGCAAAACTTTCTAAAGCCAAACTTGGGAATCGACTGATATAGTCACCAAAGTTCTGAACTAAGGCATTGAGTAAAAATTCAGTATTACCGAGTAATAAAATAAACAACATCAAACCAATAGCGGCATAAATGTTGATTTCCGATAAGACTTTAATGCCCTTGTTGACCCCTGCCGTGACCGAGATAATCGTCACGATGACCGCAACCAAGATCAGACCCGACTGCACCCATAAACTTTCAGGCGTATTGAATAGAACATGCAAACCATAGTTAATTTGTACGACGGCAATACCACAAGTTGTGGCAATACCAAAAATCGTACCAATCACTGCGGCTGTATCTACGGTATGACCAATCGGACCATCAATCTTTTTACCAAAGATTGGGTAAAGCGCTGAGCGAATCGTCAACGGCAGATTGTAACGATAGCTGAAATAACCTAAAGCCATTCCGACTAAGGCATACATCCCCCAACCCGTTAAGCCATAGTGAAATAATGTCCAAACCATCCCCTGACGAGCAGCTTCATAGGTTTGCCCCTCACCTACAGGTGGATTCATATAATGCGACAGTGGTTCAGCCACCGAGAAGAACATTAAATCCGTACCAATCCCTGCGGCAAATAGCATCGCCGACCAACTCAGCAAACTAAACTCAGGTTTGGAATGTTTTGGACCTAATTTGATATCGCCATAACGAGAGCAAGCGATAAAGACGACAAAGATTAAGTAAAGCGTAGCAGCTAATAAATAGTACCAACTAAACTTATCACTAACCCAAGCGAGCACCACATTTAACATGTGATTAGCGAAGTCATTGAATAAAATCGTAGTGAGTGAAAATATTAAAATAATGAGCGCTGAAACATAAAAGACCACACGATTTAACTGATCTTTTGTTTGAATAGATGAGTCATCAACTGCTCTTGGATTATCTGTTACCATACAATCCTCAAGTAAAATTAAATTATAAAAATGTTGTTTTTCTCAATAACTCAACCACGATTTATTGACGAAAACAACGAGAAGGCACAGCAGCGAACAGTCATTTGGTGAATAACCTATCGCGAGTGAAGCTGTATTTTTGTAATCAACAGTATTGTAAAAAATGATTTCCCTTTGATGATCAGACCATTGATCCGAACACAAAATTCAATCAATTAAACCTACAATTCTGACACCTTAACAGGTATCTCCGATGATACCTTTAAGAGTTGTGTAAAACGACCCTGTTGCAAATATGATACTTTTTATTGATTGAACGTTCAATCAATAAAAAGTATCATTATATTGTGTTATAATTTTTGTGCATCCAGTGTTTTATATAACGCCTTAATTTTTATAGGCATTTATGGCAACTACACATGACTAAACGCAGAGTTAAACCAGAGCATGAGCGGCGTGAAGAAATCGTAAACGCTGCATTTGAAGTGATTTATGAGGTCGGTTTATCGCAAACCACCATCGCTCAAATTGCCAAAAAAGCCCAAGTTTCGACAGGTATCGTAAGTCACTATTTTGGTGACAAACAGGGCTTGATCAACAACTGTATGAGAGAAATGCTGAAGCGCTTGCATCTAATTTCTCTGCAATACAAGGCTGCCACAATAGATTCACAGCCAGAAAACCAGATTAAGGCAATTATTGACTCAAACTTTGACATTAGTCAGGTCAACAAAATCGCAATGCGCGTTTGGTTAGATTTTTGGTCTGCCAGTATGCATATTCCAGAACTTGCTCGTTTACAACGGATTAATGATCGACGTTTGTATTCAAATCTGAAGCACCAATTCCTGCAATTGATGCCAGAAGACAGAGCAAATATTGCGGCAAGCGGTCTTGCTGCACTGATTGATGGATTATGGTTACGTGGTGGTCTAATTGAAGATGACGGATTTGATCGTCAGGCTGCACGAAGCATTGCATATGATTATTTAGATACGCAACTTGAACTTGCAAAACCAAAATTACAGGAGAGACAAAATGAATGATGTGCAGATTCATCCATTGTATATCCACGGTCAATACGTCAATGCTACCAGTGGTGTGAGCTTTGACAGCATCAACCCTGCCAATGGCAAAGTCATTGCCACAATTCAACAAGCCTCTCAACAAGATATTGAAAAAGCAGTTCAAAGCGCTCAAGACGGTCAAAAAGTCTGGGCAGCAATGACTGCCATGGAACGCTCACGCATTTTACGCCGCGCAGTTGATATTTTACGTGAACGTAATGATGAGCTTGCTGAACTTGAAACTTTAGATACAGGTAAGGCTTATAGCGAAACCTCTACTGTTGATATCGTGACAGGTGCAGATGTTCTTGAATATTACGCAGGTTTGGCAACAGCGATTCAAGGTGAGCAAGTTCCCCTGCGTGAAACAAGCTTTTTCTACACCCGCCGTGAACCTTTAGGTGTCGTGGCAGGTATCGGCGCTTGGAACTATCCAATCCAAATCGCTTTATGGAAATCAGCTCCTGCGCTTGCAGCAGGCAATGCCATGATTTTCAAACCAAGTGAAATCACGCCTTTAACTGCATACAAACTTGCAGAAATTTATACCGAAGCAGGCGTACCAAATGGTGTGTTTAACATCGTGCAAGGCGTTGGTCGTGACATCGGTCAATGGCTCACAGAACATCCTGTGATTGAAAAAATCTCCTTTACCGGTGGCGTTGAAACAGGCAAAAAAGTGATGGCAAGTGCTGCCGCTTCAAGCCTGAAAGAAGTGACCATGGAACTTGGTGGTAAATCGCCCTTGATCATTTGTGAAGATGCGGATATCAACAAAGCCGCTGATATTGCTGTGATGGCAAACTTCTTTAGTTCAGGTCAAGTCTGTACCAATGGCACACGCGTCTTTGTTCCAGCAACGTTAAAAGCTGCATTTGAAGCTGCGATTTTGGAACGTGTGCAACGTATCCGTATCGGCGACCCAATGAACGCAGATACTAATTTCGGCCCACTGACCAGTTTCCCTCATATGGAAAAGGTTCTTTCCTACATCAATGCAGGTAAACAACAAGGTGCAAAACTGCTGATCGGCGGTGATAGAGCATCAGGTGAATTGGCCGAAGGTGCATATGTGTTACCAACGGTATTTACAGCTTGTACTGATGACATGCGCATTGTACAGGACGAAATCTTTGGCCCTGTCATGAGTATCTTAAGTTATCAAACTGAAGATGAAGTGATTCGTCGTGCCAATAACACGACTTTTGGTTTAGCTGCTGGTGTAGTGACACCAGACATCAACAAAGCACATCGTATTATTCCACCTGACATTAACAAAGCACATCGCATTATTCACCAAATCGAAGCTGGTATTTGTTGGATCAATACATGGGGCGAATCCCCTGCTGAGATGCCAGTCGGTGGTTATAAACAATCAGGTGTAGGCCGTGAAAATGGTATTTCTACACTGTCTCATTACACACGCATCAAATCCGTTCAAGTTGAGCTTGGTGATTACCAAAGCATTTTCTAAAAGCATTGCGCTTTATCTTATCTTGATCAACTGAATCTCAAACATTCAGTTGATCTTGCAACAAATAAAGGCAGATTATGAATAAGCAAGAATACGATTATATTATTATTGGTGCAGGTTCTGCGGGTAATGTCCTCGCTGCACGTTTAACTGAAGATTCAGATGTTTCGGTTTTATTATTAGAAGCTGGCGGCCCAGATTATCGCCTTGATTTCCGTACGCAAATGCCCGCTGCATTGGCTTTTCCATTACAAGGTCGTCGCTACAATTGGGCATATTTGACTGACCCTGAACCACATATGAATAATCGCCGTATGGAATGCGGTCGTGGTAAAGGTTTAGGTGGTTCATCACTGATCAATGGCATGTGCTATATCCGTGGTAATGCGATGGATTTAGACCAATGGTCAACCCATAAAGGGCTTGAAGGTTGGACTTATGCAGACTGTTTACCTTATTACAGAAAAGCAGAAACACGCGACATAGGCGCGAACGATTATCACGGCGGTGAAGGCCCTGTTTCAGTTGCAACACCCAAACAAGGCAATAATGTACTATTTAATGCAATGGTCGAAGCAGGCGTACAAGCAGGCTATCCACGCACAGATGATTTAAACGGTTATCAGCAAGAAGGTTTCGGTCCAATGGATCGCACAGTGACACCGCAAGGGCGTCGTTCAAGTACTGCTCGTGGTTATTTGGATATGGCAAAAGGTCGTCCAAACCTCACCATCGTCACACATGCTATGACCAATAAAATCTTGTTTAGCAATAAGCAAGCTGTTGGTGTTGAATATATCATTGGTTCAGATCAAGCCAATATGAAACAAGCGCATGCAAAACGTGAAGTCTTACTCTGTGCAGGTGCAATCGCATCACCACAAATTTTACAACGCTCAGGTGTTGGACAAAGCACCTTCCTCAAATCAATGGATATTGAGGTGGTACAAGACTTACCAGGTGTAGGTGAAAATCTGCAAGATCATTTGGAAATGTATCTTCAGTACAAATGTAAAAAGCCCGTCTCACTCTACCCTGCTTTGAAATGGTATAACCAACCTGCAATTGGCGCGGAGTGGTTATTCCTCGGCAAAGGGATTGGCGCAAGCAATCAATTTGAAGCAGGTGGATTCATTCGTTCATCTGATGAGTTTGAATGGCCAAATATTCAATATCACTTCTTGCCTGTTGCGATTAACTACAACGGTAGTAATGCTGTGAATGAACATGGCTTCCAAGCCCATGTTGGTTCAATGCGCTCACCTTCTCGTGGTCGGATCAAACTCAAGTCCAAAGATCCATTTGAGCATCCAAGCATCTTGTTCAATTACATGTCAACGGAACAAGACTGGCGCGAATTCCGCGATGGCATTCGTATCACACGTGAAATCATGCATCAACCTGCGCTCGATCCTTATCGTGGCGAGGAAATTAGCCCAAGCATGCAGTTAAAAACTGATGCTGAACTGGATTCATTTGTACGTGAACATGCTGAAACTGCATACCACCCATCATGTAGCTGCAAAATGGGTGAAGACGATATGGCTGTCGTCGATAGGCAAGGTCGTGTGCATGGCGTGCAAGGCCTACGTGTGATCGATGCGTCAATCATGCCGATCATTATCACAGGTAACTTAAATGCCACCACGATTATGATGGCAGAAAAAATTGCGGATCAAATTCGTGGGCAAAAATTACCACGTTCACAAGCAGGTTATTACAAGGCTGGAACAGCACCTGTTCGACAACCGCCAGTACGTCCATTTTATTAAAACAAATTATTTTGATCAGCACTTCACATGATGCGGAGTGCTGAAAACTTAAGGGGAAGGAAATGAAAAAACTTTTACTCGCTCTACCTTTAGGGTTATGTTTCAACACAGCAAATGCAACAGACCTCGCAGCTGAAACGGCATCTCCTTTCAGCGCCAATGTTACTGTTGCCAGCCAATATGTTTCGCGCGGCTTCCAACAAACTTGGGGCAAACCAGCGATCCAAGGTGGCCTAGACTATAACCATGATAGCGGTTTTTATGCGGGAACATGGGCATCCACTGTAAGTGACCATTTTATCCGTGATGCGTCTGTCGAATGGGATGTTTATACAGGTTATAGCCGTAGCTTTGGTGATTTAACTGTAGGCACCAAAGTTGCTTACTATTATTATCCGGGTGCTGAAACGACCGCTGAGACAGGTCATACAAGCTTTAACTATGGTGAAATTATCCCAGAAGTTACTTATGGACCACTAACCGTTCGATATGCAGTAACTTATACCCAAGACTATTTCGGCAATAACTCCGATACCCTAGGTGTAGGTAACAATAAACACTCACGTGGTTCAGGTTATTTAGATGTGAATTGGCATCAACCGATTACACAAGGCTGGTCTGTCGATGCCCACTACGGCAATCAAAGAATTAAAAACTTCTCTGATGCAAACTTTCAGGATGCAAGTTTCTCTGTGAATAAAGAGTTACCTTACAATCTTGCAGCAAGTCTGATCTACAGCAAAGCATGGGATAAAGATGATTACTACAAGCAATACAGCAATGGTAATCCAAACGCAAAAGTATCTGATCCTATTGATTCAACTGTGACCTTCTCTCTCACCAAGAGCTTTTAATCTTGATAATAAAAAAGCTGCGTTATCGCAGCTTTTTTTATGATTCAAACTTAAAATTAAATCAACTGAATATCTGAGCCTGATTTTTTAGGATCAATCAAAATTTTTGCGTGCTGTTCAGGATCACGTAAAGCATCAAAAGCATTCTCGACCCCTTCTAAACCAACCACACCTGTAATCAGTGGCGAGCAATCAATCTTACCTTCCGCTATCATATGTAGCGTGTCACGGAACTCAAGCGGTGTATAGCCCAGTACATATTGGATTTCCAACTCTTTGTTGATTGCCAATGCAGGTTCGATTTTATCACTTTGCATACAGACACCAACGCCGACAATACGCGAGAACAATGGCGCACCTTCTAAAATTTGCTGCATGATGCCCGCCACGCCAACACATTCAAAAATCACAGGACGTTTCGGTAATAAACCGAGCTTATCACCCACACGCATCGCATTGACCCAAGGTAATGAGTAGGTCTGAACTTTATCAAAAATTCCCATCCCCATATTGATTGCTTCAGAGACGTTACCCAATAAGCCAAGCTCTTTCCAACTGCTAAATGGAGATTGTTGTTTAGGGTCAATCAAGATATCTGCGCCACACTGTTCAGCCAAACGACGTCGATTCGGTGAAAAATCGCTAGCAACGACAGTTTTAACGCCCGCTGCTTTGAGCATAATAATCACACCCAAACCAACAGGGCCACAGCCAATGACGATTGCAGGCTCATTTTTCTTGATTCGACTACGACGTACCGCATGCAAAGCAACAGCCATTGGCTCAGTCAACGCTGCACTATCGGCATCTAAACCATTTGGAACTTCAAACATCAAACTCGATTGAACCAAGACTTGTTCTGCATATCCGCCTGATGCACTCGCTGAAAGTCCTGTAGGCATATAACCTTGTGAATCAACATTTAAGAGTGGCATCGCACAAACTAAAGTATCTGCTTTTAATTTACGGCGTGTTTTTGGACCATAATCCAAAACTTTGCCACAGAACTCATGCCCGAAAACCAATTTATCCGAGGATTTTGCAACCCCATCGAAACCCACACGTGCTGCCAAATCATGCATATGATCACAGTGATGTTGCATGTGTAAATCTGAACCACAGATACCACAACGTACTACCTCGAGTAATACCTGTCCTTTCGTCGGAATGAGTTCAAGTGAATCTTCAAGTTGTAGCTGTGCATTATGACAAACTAGAGATTTCATAGGATGCTTTCCTTTTTTGTTTTATTCCCATTGTTCAACTGTAGCACTTTGACCTATTACAAAGGCAAGCAAACAATACATCACTCAATCCTGACAAGGATAATTGTCAAAAACTATGACCTAAATATCTATATATCGCAGCAATTAAGTCAGCAAATAATTAATTTTAGGGTAGCTTGGCTAATTAAAAGTACTTAAAAATTATTTTTCTATTAACTTCAAGTAGATAAATCTAGTTTTCTAAATAACTTCTCTATTTTTATTAAAACAATCAAATTTAAACCTTGCATTTAATAGTGTTACTATGCCACTATATATTTACTGGCTTTAAGCCACTATAAAAGAGAAATTAAAAATGACGATCCAACTTATGACAGCTCAAGCGAATGTTCCCATCGAGTTTTTGCAGTTTTCAGGTGGTGAACGTCATATTCAACTACAGCCTGAATTACTAAACCAATTACAGGCTGACACTCAGATCAAAGCTTCACTGCATAACAGTACAGATGTGATGGATTATCTATTACTGGAAAATGTGTTACTGCAACAAAGCACTCACCTTTCAGTGGAAATCCCTTATTTTCCCTATGCACGTCAAGATCGTGTCTGTGCACAGGGTCAAGCCTTCTCACTGGATTTAATGACCAAGTTATTGAATAGCAATAGCGAAAAATTTGCAGGGCAACGTCAGAAAATTGTGGTGTGGGATTGTCATAGCCCAGTAACGATTGAGCTGTTACGCAGAAATACCAGCTTCCAACAAGTAATCAATATTGAACCGATTGAAATTATCCAGCAAAGCCCAGCATTGATGCAGATCTTAAGCGCTGACAATACCGTGTTGATCTGCCCTGATGCAGGCGCAACACAACGCACTCAAGCGATTGCAAACGGCATTAATCCGCAACGCCAACAGGCCATTGACGTGATTCACTGTGAAAAGAAACGCGATCCAAACACTGGAAAAATTAGTACAACAGCGGTAAATAGCCCTGATTTAACAGGAAAAACCGCTGTGATCACTGATGATATTTGTGATGGCGGTGCAACCTTTATTGGTATTGCCAAACAACTACGCAGCCTAAACTGCCAAAACATTATTTTGTATGTCACGCATGGCATTTTTAGCAAAGGTCTCGCGGTATTTGATGGCTTAGTCGATCAAATTTTTACTAGCAATAGTCTGCCACAAGCAGAAGCAAGCAAACTCAATATCATCAGTTTTCAAAATTAAGATTAAAGCAAGAGGCAGATAAAAATGAGTATTAAAATCAACCCACTCAATGCAATTGATTTCTATAAAGCCGACCACCGTCGTCAGTATCCAGTGGGAACTGAATACGTCTATGCCAACTTTACTCCGCGTTCATCACGTTTAGCCAAAATGCTGCCAGATTTTGATGACAAGATTGTGTTCTTTGGCCTACAAGGCTTTATTAAACACTTTCTAATTGAAACTTGGAATGAAGGCTTCTTTAATCAGCCTAAAGCTAAAGTAGTCGCAGCCTATAAACGCCGTATGGACAATTCTCTAGGTGAAAGTGCTGTGCCTGTCGAACACATCGAAGCCTTGCACGATCTTGGTTATTTACCTTTAAAGATTAAAGCCTTACCAGAAGGTAGCCGAGTCAATATCAAAGTGCCCGTATTGACCATTATCAATACTGATCCGAATTTCTTTTGGTTAACCAACTATATTGAAACCGTGCTCAGTGCCGAGCTATGGAAAAGCTGCACCACCGCCAGCATTGCCTATGAATACAAACGCTTGTTGACACAATATGCAGAAAAAACAGGTGCACCTTTAGATTTTGTTGCGGTTCAAGGCCATGATTTTAGTAGCCGAGGGATGAGTGGGATCTATGATGCTGCCCAATCGGGTGTGGGTCACTTAACCAGTTTTATCGGTACCGATTCAGTCGCTTCCATTGATTATGCAGAAGAATATTACAATGCAACTGGTGTCGTGGGCGTTTCAGTACCTGCAACAGAACACAGTGTGATGTGTATGGGCAGTGAAGAAAGTGAAATCGAGACCTTTAGACGTTTGATCTGTGAACTCTATCCTGCGGGTGTGGTCAGTATCGTCTCTGATACATGGGATTTCTGGCGTGTGATTACTGAGTTTAGCGTGGAATTAAAAGCAGAGATTTTAAAACGCCAACCCAATGCCCTCGGACTCGCCAAAGTGGTGTTTCGTCCAGATTCAGGTGATCCAGTGAAAATTATCTGTGGTGATCCTGATGCAGAGCTAGATAGCCCTGCCTATAAAGGTGCAGTGCAGTGTTTATGGGAGATTTTTGGCGGTACCGAAACAGCACAAGGCTATAAAGTGCTGAATGAACGGGTTGGTTTGATCTATGGTGACTCGATTACTCTAGAACGTGCGCAAAATATCTTAAAGGGTTTGGAAGCCAAAGGCTTTGCTTCAAATAATCTGGTCTTTGGAATTGGCAGCTATACCTATAATTATTTGACTCGCGATAGCTTTGGTTTTGCCGTAAAAGCCACTTGGGGTCAAGTCAACGGCGTCAGTCGTGAACTGTTTAAAGACCCTGTAACGGATTCAGGGGTTAAAAAATCAGCCAAAGGCTTATTACGGGTTGAACAAACTGAAAATGGCTTTGAGCTCTTTGATCAACAAAGCTTTAAACAGGAAAAGATGGGTGCACTGCAAACAGTATTTGAAAATGGTCAATTATTAAGAGAATGCTCTCTTGATCAAATTCGGGAGAGATTGGTCTAGGCAAAACTCTCTATGATTAAAACACATTCAGTGATTAGATACTCGGAAAAGTCATCCGCAACCTGAGTGGTATTAAAAGGATAACTGCACGATTCTCTTTACTAGAATTAAATAGATGCAAATGGTGAACAGGTTTTGCGGATGACAATGGTTTTGCTTACTTTTGCCAAAACAAAAGTAGGTCGAGCCTGAACAAACTAAAGCGATTAAAGCTTTAGAGAAGTGCAAGACGCTGTGGCTTATCCTAAAATATGATGAGAACTCAATAAGACTCCGCTATGATGTTACTTTATTCCGATTTCTTAATACTTCTATGAGTAAGGAAACTACCCATACTTCCGAACAGGAATACCTTGCCCACTATCAAAAAACAGATTACGACACCTCTCTGTTTACGGTCGATATGGCAATTTTTTCTGTGGCAAAAGGTCAATTACACGTCTTAATGATTCAGCGCTCCAACTTCCCCGAAAAAGGCAAATGGGCGCTACCGGGTGGCTTTGTCGATTTAAAAAACGATCCAGATTTAATGGCAACGGCGCACCGCAAACTGTTTGAAAAAACAGGGATTCACTCCCCTTACCTAGAACAAGTCGAAACCATTGGCAATCAACATCGTGATCCACGCGGTTGGTCGATTACATCACTTTATTTTGCACTGATTGATTTTAGTAAATTTGAAATTCAAAAGACTTCAACTACTGAAATAAGTAAATGGATTTCTATAGAAGAAGCCTTGCAACTTGATTTAGCCTTTGATCATCAGAAATTACTAAAATTAGCATTTGATCGCTTGTGCAATAAAACCCGCTATACCGCACTCCCAGTCAGCCTTATGCCTGAGTTATTTACCCTAACCGAATTACAAACCATTTATGAAATTATTTTAGGTCATACATTAGAAAAAAAATCATTTAGACGGCGTATGCAGGAAGCAGGTGCAGTTGAAGAAACAGGACAGCAAAAAATTGTCGGCAAGCGCCCTGCTCAATTGTTTCGCTATGCGCTGGAAAATTATAACTTCACTTTTCCGCGTATGCTGGAAACGCCTCGTAACAGCACTGAAAATGAAAAGAGCTAAGATATTTCTACCTTAGCTCCAGTGAGTTATAGTTTACTTCCAAGTTTGACGAATCAAGTCTACCGCTTTCTCAGCGATCATCACCGTTGGCGCATTGGTATTACCATTTACAACGGTTGGCATAATTGACGCGTCAACCACTCGCAAACCTTCGACACCATACACTTTCAGTTCAGGATCAACCACAGCCATATCATCCACGCCCATTTTACAACTGCCGACTGGGTGATACACCGTGTCGACACGTTGGCGTAAAATCTCACGAATTTCATCATCAGACTGCACATTGGCTGTAAACATATCTTCTTTGATTTTTTCACTTAAAGCTGGTGCATTCATTAGCTTTTGCGTGACTTTATAACCATCAACCATATCCTGAAGATCTTGTTCATTCTCTAAGAAGTTAAAATCAATGAGTAATGGATCATCGACATTTTTACCACTGAGTTTAACTGAACCACGCGCACGCGGATTCAACAAACACACATGGCATGAAATCCCATGCCCTGTATGCATGGTTCGCGCATGGTTATCCACCACCGCAATCACAAAGTGTAATTGTAAATTTGGCTTATCTAGCTCAGGGCGGCTTTTTAAGAAACCACCGCATTCTGCATAATTGGTCGTGATCAATCCACGGCGCTCTTTACGATAACGCCCTATTTGCTTCACTAAATCGATACTACCACCAACCGAAACCCCAAATGTTCCATCCATCTGCTTAGTTTTATACGCGAAAATAAAATCAGGATGGTCATGCAAGTTTTCACCAACACCCGCTAAATCTTTAACAACAGGAATCCCATGTTTTTCTAATTCTTGGCGTGGTCCAATACCTGAAAGCATTAATATTTGCGGTGACTGAAAAGCGCCAGCAGATAATAAAACTTCTTTACTTACCTGAATCGTTAAACTTTGCCCTTTGTGTTTATATTCAACACCGACAGCCCGATCATTTTCAATGACGATTTTCGAAACACTTGCTTGAGTCACAATATGTAAATTTGGGCGTTTACCGAGATGTGGAACTAAGTAGCCTCGCGCCGTACTCCATCGCTCACCATTCTTTTGAGTAACTTGATAAACACCTAAGCCTTCTTGCTCAGCACCATTAAAGTCATCATTCAATGGATAACCCACCTGCTTAGCGGCCTCAATAAAGGTTTTTTGGTATGGATTATCTGAACGTAGCTCACTGACATTTAACGGACCATGTTGTCCATGATATTCATTCTTAATTCTTTCGTTATGTTCAGATTTTTTAAAATAAGGCAGTACTTCATCATAGGACCATCCTGTATTGCCTAAAGCTGCCCAATGATCATAATCATCACGATGACCACGAACATAGACCATCGCATTGATGGCTGAACTCCCCCCCAAACATTTACCTCGTGGTTGATATCCTTTACGTCCATTTAGTCCTTTTTGCGGAATTGTTTCTAAAGCCCAATTATTTATTTTTGTTGGAATACTAATTACGGCAGCGGCAGGTGTATTTACCAGCCAACTATTTCCATCACTACCAGCTTCCAAAAGGCAGACTGAAACATTTGGGTTTTCAGACAATCGCCCAGCCAGTACACAACCAGCTGAGCCGCCACCAATCACTACAAAATCAAATGCTGTTTGTGTCATTTCTTTCCCTGTTATTTTCTTTATAAAAGTTAAAGCATTATGCCTAAGATATCTTATAAACAAACGATCGCCTGTCTAACAGATGTAAATAATTAAAATTAGCTTTTGCAACTCAAAATCTCAATAGCTAAATGCAGCATCCCCTTTGCCATAATTCATCAATCTACAAAAATATCCAAAACTTTTATATGGATTCATTTATTAAATCTAAATACGATTCTTCAAATTATAGAAAATCGTTTTGGTCATCTCAGCAAAATATAAATTATTCTAATTGCATTAAGATCCATTCAATTATTTTTAGTGAAAAATCCACCTTTGTTAAATATTGTTAATTTGATACATATCAGTTACATTTAAGTCATGTATAGATTCAGCAAGAAAGATGTCTCAATCAACTCTAAATCAGTACTACGATGAATTAATTGATTTAATTTATAAAATTCTAGATACACCTGACAACTGGGTTCATTTTGGACAACGTTTAACTCAGATTTTGGATGCGACCTATATTCAAGTTCAAGCACTAGATGTCTGTAATCAAGCGATTTCCTTTAGTGCAGGTGGCGGTCGCTTAAATGATGTAGACCGTGTAGCATCTGATCTTGCTTATTTACATTATCCAGTTGATTCAGATCCTCGCTGGGAATATTTCTTACAACTTAGCTTAGAAGATCAGCATAAATGGTATCAATGTCATCACCATATTGATCATGCCTTTGTTGAACAGTCCAAGCTATATCAGCAAGTGTTACTGCCTTTTGATTTACGCTATGTTGCCGTGAAAGCATTGGTATTAGATGAGCAGCTTTGTATTGCCTTCATTATTCATACATCAGAAAAACAACAGCCCCTACAAAATGAAAAAATTGAGTTCTTAAATCGCTTGCTTCCGCATTTGGAACGCGTCCTCAAAACTCAACGCCAGCTATATAAATTTTCTACCGATAGTATTGTGGGTTATTCATTGATAAATAAGCTGCATCAGCCGATCGTATTGCTTAACTTATCTGGAGGTGTGGTTCATTACAATACTGCGGTTTCAACACTATTAGAAAAAACCAATCTCATTCAACTGCAGAATAATCAAATCTACTTAGATCAACCTTATCAACAGCAATTAAAAGATAATCTCCGCGAAATCGAAGCACTTTTTAGGCAACAAACATTTGATGATGAATTACTTCAAGACGGTGGTATAAAAATACAGTCAGAAAGTGGTGAAACACTGTATATCTTTGCCAGCCTACTTGCGACTGAGCAAGAGTTAAAAGCTTTTGGCATCCGTCCTCTAGTGATGCTCACTTTATTTCATCCTGAACATTCAATCTCTGTAGATATTCAACTATTAAGCTCTGTATTCAAATTTACACCTGCCGAGTGTAAAGTCGCACTAAGCCTCTTAGACGGTTTTTCAACTAAAGAAATTGCACAGAAAAATAAAGTGCGTGCAGATACTGTCAAAAAGCAAATACAGTCAATTTATAGAAAAACATCAACACACAAACAATCTGAACTGGTGAAGATTCTTCTTAACTTCCCGAAAGCTATCTAGTTTTATTGCAGATAAATACCTTCTCATTACGGAGAAAATTTAACAAAAATGTGCTTAAGCATTCATATTTCTATATTCGTTATAAATCATGATTAAACCGCCAATCACAATAAACATAAGTCCCAATAGTTTTAAACCATCTACTTTTTTTACTTGCATCCCAAGAAAGCCTGTACTGTCGACAAGTGTGGCAAACAGCATCTGACCTAGAAACACCCAGAGTAAGGTATTGGTTGCACCAATTTTAGGAGCAGCAAGGAACATACATAAAATATAAAGTGAACCTAAAAGACCAGGCAACCACATCCACCAAGAGGCTTGCTGATATAAAGGCGGCTTAATACCTCCATCAATCATCAATGCAATGATCAATGATGCCACCGCTCCACCCACATAAAGCACAAGTGTTGATTGTATTTGTGAAGCACCGCTGGCATTACGAAAGGCACTCACCATTGCCAATTGTAGAGGAACGATTAAACCACCTAAAATACTAATCAATACATAGCTGATATTATGCATTCGCGACCTCTCTTCTTATTGTTTAAATCAACTGTTTGAATCTTTATTAAATTTTGTACTCCTATACTTATCACTTAAAACCGCTGAAATGCAAATGACCTATTTTTCTTATATTTTTGATAGACATATATTTAGTGGCTAAAAATTAAGATGTTAGTCATGATTTTTTTATTAAATCATTCAGATATTTAACTTAGTAATCCTTAATATAAAATTAGATAAAATAAAGAGTACAAATAGAACTTTTTAAATGAATATAGCTATGAGAATATTAAAATTTAGACATAAAAAAACCGCTAACTTAGCGGTAATTTATCTCATCTTTAAGATGATGGTCGGAGCAGTAGGATTCGAACCTACGACCCCCTGGTCCCAAACCAGGTGCACTACCAGGCTGTGCTATGCTCCGAAATTGGGGTGAATGACGGGATTCGAACCCGCGACAACCGGAATCACAATCCGGGGCTCTACCAACTGAGCTACATCCACCATCAACATTTAGTTCTATGTACCAAGCGACCAAATGGCGCGCCTGACAGGATTCGAACCTGTGACCATCCGCTTAGAAGGCGGATGCTCTATCCACGATGATATTAATATCAAGCGATACTTCGCCGATCTTAAAACAATGTTTTGCAACATTATTTTAAATGGTCGGAGCAGTAGGATTCGAACCTACGACCCCCTGGTCCCAAACCAGGTGCACTACCAGGCTGTGCTATGCTCCGATTTTTCTCAGCTTTTATTGTATCGCACATCGTGCGGTACGGTGTGCATTCTAGGCGCGACGCCCTAGAACGTCAACACCTATTTTTCAAAAATGTAATAAATCCTTATCAAATGTATATTTAACAAACACCTTGGCGGATTTTAACGCTTTAATGAAGCACTAAAGTTCAACATTCGATCTAATGGTAATTTAGCTCGCTCAGCTAAAGCAGGATCAACGTGTATTTCTTGATCACTATGTTGTAATACATGCAAAATACCATCGAGTTCGTTCATTGCCATCCACGGACAATGTGCACATGAACGACAGGTTGCCCCCTCGCCTGCAGTTGGTGCTTCAAATAATTCTTTATCCGGCACTGCTTGCTGCATTTTGTAGAAAATACCACGATCAGTTGCCACAATCATTTGTTTATGCGGCAAGGTCTGTGCTGCTTTAATCAGCTGCGAGGTGCTTCCCACCGCATCAGCAATATCAACCACAGATTCAGGTGACTCTGGATGTACCAAAACTGCTGCATCTGGATAGAGTGCCTTCATTTGTGCGATACCACGGGCACGGAATTCTTCATGCACGATACAAGCACCATCCCACAGCAACATGTCAGCGCCTGTTTTCTTTTGAATATAGCGACCTAAATGCTGATCTGGTGCCCAAATAATTTTCTCACCTAAGCTATCCAAATGCTCAATGATTTCCACAGCACAGCTAGATGTAACCACCCAATCTGCACGAGCTTTTACAGCAGCTGAGGTATTTGCATAAACCACAACAGTATGGTCGGGATGCTGATCACAAAATGCTGTGAACTCATCGACTGGACAACCTAAATCCAAAGAACAGGTTGCCTCTAATGTCGGCATTAATACTGTTTTCTCAGGAGATAAAATTTTTGCAGTTTCGCCCATAAACTTTACTCCAGCAACCACAAGGGTTGAAGCAGCATGATCACGACCAAAACGTGCCATCTCTAATGAGTCAGAAACACAACCACCCGTAAGCTCTGCAAGCTCTTGCACATCAGGAT